>JAEAMF010000204.1_pt1 | contig 98503 bp, 83 predicted proteins | sample 8958721 | NCBI WGS metagenome assembly JAEAMF01 (sample SAMN16933255, study PRJNA681124) | bioreactor sludge metagenome | isolation source: anaerobic bioreactor treating anionic surfactant - SDBS | place: India: Bengaluru | collected 2019-02-28
GACACGAGCTCTGCTTTATATCGCTTGAGGCCGTGTCCGAATGTCAGACCTGACCCCGAGTTAGATTAGCGGCGCTGCCAGAGCATCCAGCGCTCCTTGCCGGCAAACACGGGGATCGAGTCGGCTACCGCCGCCTCCTCGACCAGGTCGAAACACGGCGCCAGCAGCGCCTCCAGCCCTGCCCTGTCGATCCCGAAGGGTGGGCCTTTTACCGTTTGGTCAAAAAAGAAGAAGCCGCCCAGCAGGCTGCCCGGCGGCAGCAGTTCGGCCCAGCGCGCCGCCACGCGTGGCCGCATGGCCGGTGGCAAGGCGCACAGGAAGGCGCATTCGTAGATAAATCCGAGCGCTTGCCGCGGCTGCCAGGCAAAGAAATCCGCTTCCACGACGCGATCGCCCCACTGCCCCGCCAGCGCCCTGGCGCGCGCCACGGCTTCTGGCGCGAAATCGATCGCGGTGGCGTCCCAGCCGGCCTGGCACAGGAACACCAGTTCGTAGGCACTGCCGCAGCCGGGAATCAGGGTCGGCAGCGGCGCCGGGCTGCGCGCCACGAAGTCGCGCAGGGCTTGCGGCACGCCGCCGCGGTCCCAGGGCGTGAAGGATTTGGCGAAACGCTCGTCCCAGAACTGCGGGCTGAGCGGATCGCGGCTGGCAAAGCCCGGTGGGTCAGCCGCCGCCATGCAGCACGACGTAGCCGGCCACCAGGCTGCCCACCAGCACCACCACGGCGCCCAGGAAGGCCAGCAGGCGGTTGGTGCGGCGCTGCTCGACCAGCAGGGCCGCCATCAAATCGGCATTCCCGACCGGGTGCCCGTGCTGCGTCGCCATGCCCGAGTGGGCGTGACGCTCGAGGGTCTGGTGCAGCAGGCGCGGCAGCTGGGGGAAGATGTGGGCGTAGCGCGGCGCTTCGGCGCGCAGGCGCTCGACCATGCCCTGCCAGCCCACCTGTTCGCTCATCCAGCGTTCCAGGTAGGGCTTGGCGGTCTTCCACAGGTCGAGCTCGGGGTCGAGCTGGCGGCCCAGGCCTTCGATGTTGAGCAGGGTCTTCTGCAGCAGTACCAGCTGCGGCTGCACCTCGACGTTGAAGCGGCGCGAGGTCTGGAACAGGCGCAGCAGGATCTGGCCGAAGGAAATGTCTTTCAAGGGACGATCGAAGATCGGCTCGCAGCAGGCGCGCACCGCCGATTCGAGCTCGTCGACGCGGGTATCGCGCGGCGCCCAGCCCGATTCGATGTGGGCCTCGGCCACGCGCTTGTAGTCGCGACGGAAGAAGGCCAGGAAGTTCTGCGACAGGTAATCCTTGTCGAAATCGTTCAGGGTGCCGACGATGCCGAAGTCGAGGGCGATGTAGCGGCCGAAGGTTTCCTTCTCGACCGATACCAGGATGTTCCCGGGGTGCATGTCGGCGTGGAAGAAGCCGTCACGGAACACCTGGGTAAAGAAGATCTCCACGCCATCGCTCGACAGCTTCTTGAGGTCCACGCCCTCGGCCGCCAGGCGGTCGATCTGCGACACCGGGATGCCGCGCATGCGCTCCATCACGATCACGCTGCTCGAGCAGTAGTCCCAGTGCATCTCCGGCACCATCAGCAGCTTCGACTCGGCGAAATTGCGGCGCAGCTGGCTGGCGTTGGCGGCCTCGCGCATCAGGTCGAGCTCGTCGTGCAGGTACTTGTCGAACTCGGCGACGACTTCGCGCGGTTTCAGGCGGCGGCTTTCGGCCCAGACCTTCTCGATCAGGCCGGCGGCCATGTCCATCAGGGCCAGGTCTTCGTCGATGGTCTTGCGCATGCCGGGACGCAGCACCTTCACCGCCACCTCGGCGCCGTTCTTCAGGGTCGCGAAGTGCACCTGCGCAATCGATGCCGAGGCCACCGGCACCCGGTCGAAGCTGCCGAACAGCTGGTCGGGGTGGGCGCCGAGCGCTTCGGTGATCTGGGCGACCGCCAGGTCGGAATCGAAGGGCGGCACGCGGTCCTGCAGCAGCGACAGCTCGTCGGCAATATCCTGCGGCATCAGGTCGCGCCGGGTCGACAGCACCTGGCCGAACTTGATGAAGATCGGCCCCAGCTCTTCGAGCGCCTGGCGCAGGCGGATGGCGCGCGGCGACGTGATGCGGCGCCAGAAGAACAGGGTGCTCATGACACGCGCGGTGCGCGGAGCATGCAGGCTCGTGACCGCGATTTCGTCGAGACCGTACTTGGTCGCGACAGCGAGGATTTTCAGCAGGCGCAGGAATTTCAATATCATCAGTTATCCGGACTCAATATCACGCTCTTCGTCGGAGCAGCGCTCTGCGCCAGGCGCTGCTCCAGTTTTGCAATGCGCTTGGCGGTACGCTCGACGTCGTCGCGCAGGCGCACCACGTCGGCGGCGAATTCGTCGACGGCGGTGGGACGTACCAGCACCGGCCGCTCTTCCAGCAGGAACTCGGCCATGTTCTCGGCCAGCCGGCGGCCGGCGCCCAGCACGCCGGTGGCCGCCCCACGCGCACCCTGCACCAGGCCGCGCGCGCCGAGCGGGCCGACGATGCGCTCCAGGTCGTACTCGGCATCCCAGCGCAGGCCTTTTGACAGCGAGGAGATGGTGTTGGCGAACTCGGCGTCGCCTTCGATTTTCACGTAGGAAAAAGCACGGTCGCGGTTCTGGGCGATCAGCGGCAGGTCGGTCAGCTTGACGCGGATGGTCACGTTCGCCGGTCCTTCATTCGTGCCGGGCTCGAGCATGCCATCGCGGGCCACGCGCAGGCGCAGCTGGAGGTGGCCCGTATCGATGCAGGCTTCCTTGCCGGCATGCCGCACGAGCGATTCGCGCGCCCAGGTTTCCTGGGCCAGCAGGTGGTTGATCGTGGCGACGGCAGGCGTCGCCAGCATGGCAGAACTCGGGAACATGGCAGCAAAGGTCATTAATGAAAAAAAACCGCCCGGGTTGAGCGGGCGGTTCGATCTTACCAGTTTGCCTGGCTTAAACCCGGCAGCACGAAGCTTTACTAAAAAATATTATCGACAGCTCATCGGGACCTCGAGAAACCGTAGCGAGCGGAAGGAGTGTTGGCCGAGAAGCGCAGCCGTACTTACGGTACGGCGAGCATCGCAGGCCAACAATCCGACGCGCAGTAGGTTTATCGAGGTTCCCTCACGCAACCTGCTGGATGCCAGCCAAGACCCAGCCGCCCTGGCCGGACAGCGGCTTGGACATGTTCCACACTTCCACGAAGGGCTCGGCCGGCGCGTTCGGGGCGGTACGGATCATGCCGTTGAACTGCACGCTGGCCAGGTAGTCGGTGGCGGTGGTCTCGATGCCCAGCAGCTGGCCGTCGATCGTCACCACGTCGGTGAAGTCGGTGGCGCCGTTGCGCTCCTGGATCTGCATCTTCAGCTCGGCGAATACTTCCGGCGAGGTGAACTCGGCCAGGTCCTTGGTGTCGCCACGGTCCCAGGCGGCCTGCATGCGAATGAAGGAAGCTTTCGCATGGCGCAGGAAGGCATCCTGGTCGAAGTCGGCCGGCACGCCCCACTGCTGGTGCGCCGCAGGCGCTGCCGCATCAGGCTTGCCCAGCGAGACGCCGCCAAACCCGTTCTGGCTCTGGAAACCCGCGGGCTGGCGCAGGCCGGAACCGATTTCCGGGGTCGCGACCGCACCGGCAGCCGGATTCGGCGAAGCGCCGGCCGGCACCGGGTTGGTGTAGCCGCCGCCGAAGGCCGGGTTGGCCGGGGTGTCCTTGCGGCGGAACATGCGCACGATGAACAGCACGGCCAGCACCAAGAGGCCGATCATGAGGATCGCCGAGATCGCGCTCGCCAGGGCGCCGCCGATGCCGAAGTGCGACAGCAGCGCACCCAGGCCGAGGCCCAGCAGGGCGCCGCCGAGGATGCCCTTCCACATGCTCGGGCGCTTGGCCTGGGCAGCGGCCGCACCGGCAGCGCCGGCAGCAGCCGGTGCCGCGGCAGGCGCGCGCTGCGGCTGCATGCCCGGGGTCGGCGCCGGGGCCGGGGCCTGCATCTGCTTCACGGGCTGCGACTGGCGGCCGATCGAGCGCTTGCCGCCCATCGGGCGTGCAGTGGCTTCCGCGATCATCGAGACCGCGGTGAGCGCCAGAACCATGGTTGCCACGAATTTTTTCATCTTTGCTTCCTCTGTCATCCTACAGTTTGATACCGGTGTGCAATGCAGCCACACCCGCTGTCAGGTTGTGGTACTGGACCCGCTCCAGTCCCGCGTCGAGCATCATGGACTTCAGGGTTTCCTGGTCCGGATGCATGCGGATCGATTCCGCCAGGTAGCGATAGCTCTCGGCATCGCCCGCGATCTTCTGGCCTAGCCACGGCAGCACCGAGAACGAATACAGGTCGTAGGGCTTCTGCAGCGGCTCGATGACTTTCGAGAATTCCAGCACCAGCAGCTTGCCGCCCGGCTTGAGCACGCGGCGCATTTCCGCCAGCGCCTGATCCTTGTGCGTCATGTTGCGCAAGCCGAAGGCCACGCTGACCCGGTCAAAATAATTGTCCGGGAAGGGCAGCTTCTCTGCATCACACAACAAAGTTGGGGTCACCAGGCCCTTATTCAATAGTCTATCCCGGCCCACGCGCAGCATCGATTCGTTGATGTCGGTGAGCCAGACCTCGCCGGTGCGGCCCGCCTGCTTGGCGAAGGCCTTGGCCAGGTCGCCGGTGCCGCCGGCGATGTCGAGCACCTTGAAGCCCGGACGCACGCCCGCCTGGGCGATCGTGAACATCTTCCAGGCGCGGTGCAGGCCGGCCGACATCAGGTCGTTCATGACGTCGTACTTCGATGCGACCGAATGGAAGACCTTGGCGACTTCCTGGACCTTCTGGTCCTCGGCGACGGTCTTGTAGCCGAAATGGGTGGTATTGGTCATATGTGCTTGCGGTGTAGGGTTGCCAACATTATACAAGCTGGCCGCGCCGGCGCCGTTTGGCGGGCCGGGCACGGTTCGCTAGCTTTCCTGACAACATTGCAGCTCTTGTATAATCGTCAAATTGCATAGATAGCGGCTTCCAGCCATCCCATGCGTATCCGCAGCCGTCTCCTGATCCTGGTCCTGGCCATCCTGGTTCCCTCTTTCATTGCAGCCGCGCTCGCGGTCAGCTACGTCTATCGGGAAGAGCAGAAATCGCAGGTGCAGAGCGTGAGCGAGGCCACCCGCGCCTTTGCCCTGATGGTCGACAATGAACTGCATGCGCGTACCGCGGTCCTGCACACCCTGGCCGTCGCCCCTTCCCTGCGCAAGGGCGACCTGCGCGAATTCTACGAACATGCGCGCAGCATGGCGCCGGCATGGGACACTGTGATCGTGCTGGCCGACCTGGATGGGAAGCAGCTGATCAACACACGCAAGCCCTTCGGCGCGGCGCTGCCGACCCGGCGCTCGTCCAACATCGGCGAACTGATGCAGCGAGGCGGCCCCGCGGCTACCTACGTGTCCGATGTCTTCATGGCGCCGATCGGCAAGATCTACGACTACAGCGTGCAGGTGCCGGTGATGGTGGACGGCGCCGTGCGCTACCACCTGCTGCTGGGCGTCAGCGTGGCGAGCCTGCAAACGCTGGTGGAGCGCCAGCATTTCCGTACCGAATGGACTGCCACCATCGTCGACCGCAAGGGCGTGGTGCTGGCCCGTTCGCGCCAGCCGGAACAGTTCGTGGGCAAGCCGGTGCGCAATTACAGCCGCGAGATCCTGAGCCGCTCCCGCGAGGGTATCTACCCGAGCCGCACCCTTGACGGAATCGACGTGCGCGCTTTCTTCAGCACGGTGCCCTTATCGGACTGGAAGGTTATTGTGAGCATCCCGGTGAGCGAGATCCGGCGCGTGCCGCTGGAAGCCGCGGTCATGCTGGCCGGGCTGATGGCGGCTTTGCTCGCCGCCGGCGTGCTGGCGGCGCGCTGGCTGGCGCGGCGCGCGATCGGGCCGATCGAACATCTTGGCCTTGCCGCCGACGAACTCGGCCAGGGCAAGGAACCGGGTTACCGCCCCCAGGGCATCGTCGAGATCGACAACGTGGCGCAACGCATGCTCGATGCAGGACGGCAAATCCGCCAGGCGCAGCAGGAACTCGAGCGGCGCGTGGCCGAAGCCGTCGCCGCCACCGAACGGGCCCAGGGCGCCCTGCTCAAGTCGCAGAAGCTGGAGGCGCTGGGGCGCCTGACCGGCGGCATCGCCCATGAGTTCAACAACCTGCTGCAGACCCTGAGCACGGCGCTGCAGCTGGCCGAATTCAGGAACAAGGACGACAAGGTAGGCGGCCTGCTGCAGACCTGCAAGAAGACCGTGCAGCGCGCCGCCGCCCTCACCGGCCAGCTCGGCTCCTTCGGCCGGATCCAGGAAGCGCGCCAGGAAACGGTGGATGCCTGCCAGCAGCTGCGCAGCGCGCGCCAGCTGATGAGCGGCGCCCTGCGCAACGACATCGCGCTGCAGATCGACTGCGACGAGCCGGCCTGGCCGATCAAGGTCGAGCCCCTGCAGTTCGACCTGGCACTGCTGAACCTGGCCGTCAACGCGCGCGACGCCATGCCGCACGGCGGCGTGCTGCGCATCGAGGCGCGCAATGTCGCCCTCGCCCATCCGCCCGCAGGTTCCGCCCTCGAGGCGCTGGCGCCCGGCGACTACGTACGCCTGACCGTCAGCGATACCGGCAAGGGCATGGCGCCCGAGGTGCAGGCGCGCGCGCTCGATCCCTTCTATACCACCAAGGGCCAGGGCCAGGGCACCGGCCTGGGGCTGCCGCAGGCCTACGCCTTCGCCCTGCAGTCGCAAGGCCTGCTGCTGCTCGACAGCGAACCCGGCAAGGGCACGCGGGTGGACATCTGGCTGCCGCGCGCGCAACAGCCGGCGCAAGCGCCGACGCCGGCGCCGGCGGAAGCCCCGCTGCCGCGCGGCCGCGGCACCGTGCTGTTCGTCGAAGACGACCCGCTGGTGCGCGAAGCGGTCTCGCAGGCGCTCCAGGACGCCGGCTTCGAGGTGCTGGTCGCGCATGACGGCGAGCAGGCTGTGGCCCTGCTCAAGGGCGGCGCCCGTCCCGCCGTGGTGTTCTCCGACATCGTCATGCCGGGCAGCGTGAGCGGCATCGACCTGGCCGCCATCGTGCGCCAGCGCGATCCCGGCTTGCCGGTGGTGCTGGCCACCGGCTACACCGAACGCCAGCCGGCGGTTCCCGGCGTACGGGTGCTCGCCAAACCCTATCCGATCGAGCGCCTGGTCAGCCTGTTAGCCAGTGCTGCCGCCAGCAGCAAAAACTGAAGTAATGCTGTAAGGCATTGATTCTTGTAGGAATTTTTTCGATGCAGATTACCAACTCAACAATATTTGTGCGCCAAAGAGTGGCCGCTTCTGGTTAAATGACAGTCAACGCGGTGTCGGACGAATCCGGCATTTCCTGTCCGATGTTTTTACCTAAGCCTCGGGCATCCGGCCGACACCGTCGCCTGCATGACCAGTAATAACGAATAAGAACGAGGTTAATGTGTCGGTCAAACGACTCTTATGCATCACCACCGAGGGGAATGCGGGCGTACGCGCCACCTGCGGTGACTTGCGGGGCTGGGATGTGTGCACGGTCGACAGTATCGCGGCCGCGCGCAAGGTGCTTGCACAGCAGCACTATGCGGTCGGGCTGCTGCTCGACGGCGACGGCAGCCTCGAGCACGACGACACCGAACGCTTCCTGCAGCAGCACCATCACATCCGCTGGATCGGCGTGTTCGGGCCCGACCTGCTGCACCGTCCGCAGCTGCGCCAGGCCATCGCCACCCACCTGTGCGATTTCCATACCCGTCCGGTCGACACCGTGCGCCTGCACCATTCGCTCGGCCACGCGCACGGCATGGCCATGCTGGCCAGGTCCACGCCGCCGCACCAGCGTGCTTCCAGCGCGCGCCACATCGACGGCGACTCGGTGGCGATCCGGCGCCTGCGCGCCCACATCGACAAGATCGCCGCAGTCGATGCGCCAGTGCTGATCTCGGGAGAAAGCGGCAGCGGCAAGGAACTGGCGGCGCAGGAAATCCACGCGCAGTCGCCGCGCGCCGGCGGGCCTTTCATCGCCATCAATTGCGCCGCGATTCCGCCCTCGCTGATCCACTCCGAGCTGTTCGGCTACGAGCGCGGCGCCTTCACCGGCGCGGCAAAGGACAAGCCGGGCCTGATCGAAGCGGCTTCCGGCGGCAGCATCTTCCTGGACGAGATCGGCGACCTGCCGCTCGACCTGCAGGCCAGCCTGCTGCGCTTTCTGCAGGAACGCACCATCTACCGGGTCGGCGGCACCCGCACGGTGGCGGTCGATGCGCGCGTGATCACCGCCACCCACGTCGACCTGCCCAAGGCGGTGGCCGCGGGACGCTTCCGCGAAGACCTGTATTACCGCCTTAGCGTGTTCCCGATCCGGGTACCGCCGCTGCGTGAGCGCAAGGAAGACCTCCCCTTGCTCACCGAGATCATTTTTAACAAATTTGCCGATGAGAAGAGCCCGCAGCTCAAGGGCATCAGCAAGCAGGCCCTACGCGCCATGGCCCAGCACGACTGGCCGGGCAATATCCGCGAGCTGATCAACCGCATGCGGCGCGCCATGGTGCTCGCCGAGCACCGTCTCATCATGCCGGAAGACCTCGAGCTGGCGCCCCAGGACGACGCCATCATCCTGCGTGACGACCTCGACCACTCGCGCGGCAGCGCGGAACGCACCGCCATCTGGAACAGCCTGGCCAAGTGCGGCAACAATATCAGCCAGGCCGCGCGCGAGCTCGGTGTCTCGCGCATGACGCTGTATCGCCTGATGGCCAAGCACTCGATCGCTCCCTGATCACGCCTGGCCTGGCGCTTTACCCTTCTTTTTCTCCTACATTCTCGAAGCAAGCGCAATTCCGCGTTTGCTTCTGCACGCCTGTTCGCGCTGTTACAGGGTGATACAGTCTGGTGACAATCTTGTTACAACTGTCACAGTTTTGAGACAGCTTTTTCCAGAGTTATTGAACTGCCTCATCAACTTAGTCCTACAAGCTTGCTCAGCATAAAAATCATTAGATTAATCAAAGACTTGCAAGATCTTAAAGAGCTGGCACGCAAACTGCTATGAGGAAGATGGACCGGTGACATGGAACGCCGGGCATTTCAACTTTTCAGTGACACACATAGGGGAGTAACAGATGAAGCGCACTATTCTGGCGATCGCGATCGCTTCGGCATTTGGTCTGGCCCACGCACAAGACGGCAACACCACCGTTGACCGCGTCCGTGGTGACAACACGCAAACCACCAGCATCGACCGTTCGAACAACAGCACGAACACGACCGACAACACCAACAACAGCACCCGTACCAACACCACGACAAATACCGACAACAGCGATCGCTCGAATAACAGCGACAACTCGGACAACAGCACCCGCACGACCACGAACACGACCAACACCGACCGTTCGGACAACAGCGACCGTTCGGACAACAGCGACCGTTCGAACAACAGCGACAACTCGGACAACAGCAGCCGCACGAACACGACCACGACCAACACCGACCGTTCGGACAATAGCGACCGTTCGGACAACAGCGACCGTTCGGACAACAGCACCACCACGAACACCACCAACACCAACAACTCGCGCGACGCCTCGGGCCAGAACCGCAGCTCGGGCAACGCTTCCGCTTCCGCTGCCGGCGCAGCTGCCGCCAACAACGGCGGCAACGCGACCTCGAGCATGAGCAACTCGTACAACACCTCGAGCGCCAACTCGATCAGCAACCTGACCGGTGAAGTCAGCGGCAACCGTATCAACAACATCGGCAACGTCGCCAACAGCAGCGGCAACGCCAACGGCGCGGCAGGCTATGGCGCGGCAGGCGGCGTGGCCACCGGCGGCGAGGCAAACGGTGCTGCCGGTGCAGCCGGCGGTGCAGCCGGTAGCGCCAACGGCGCATCGGCCGGCGCAGGCGGCCAGGGCATCAGCGGCGCGGCCTCGAGCGGCGCAGCCTCGGTCGGCAACGCAGCCGGCGGCGCAGGCGGCGCAGGCGGCAACACCGGCAACGCATCGAGCGGCATGGGCGGCTCGGGCGCAGCGGGCGGCATGGGCGGCTCGGGTGCAGCCGGCGGCATGGGCGGTGCAGGCGCAGGCGGCAACGCCGGCGGCGCAGGCGCGGCTGGCGGTGCTGGCGGCTTCGGCGGCGGCTCGACCGCAACCGGCGGCCTGGGTGGCGATTCGGGCGCCACCGGCGGCCTGGGCGGTGCTTCGGGCGCCACCGGCGGCATGGGCGGCGCGGGCGCCTCGGGCGGTGCAGGCACTGGCGGCCTGGGCGGCGACGCAACCGGCGGCGCAGGCGGCGCAACCGGCGCCCTCGACGGCGGCAACGGCGGCAACAACGGCGGCGCAACCGCAGGTAACGGCGGCTTCGGCGGCGGCTCGGGCGCCACCGGCGGCGCAGGCGCAGCCGGCGGCTTCGGCGGCATGGGCGGCGCAGGCGGCTCCTCGTCGGGTTCGACCCAGAACGCATCGAGCGGCGCCGGCACCGGCGGCGCAGGCCAGGGCGACAACGGCGCCTCGAGCGGCGCGGTGATGCCTGGCACCGAAGGCGGCGCAGGCGGCACCAGCGGCGCTGCCAACGGCACCGCTGGTTCGGTGACCTCGGGCGCCGGCACCAACGGCGACACCATGAACACCGGCGGCGATTCGACCTCGGGCGCCGGCGGCGCAGGCGCAGCAGGCGGCGCAGGCGGCTCGGGCGCTTCGGGCACCTCGACCGGCGGCGCAGGCGCAGCCGGCGGCGCAGCAACCGGCGGCACCGGCGGTGCCGGCGCAGCCCTGAGCGGCACCGGCGGTGCAGCTGGTTCGGGCACCGGCGGCGCCGGCGCTTCGGGCACCGGCGGTGAAGGCGGCGCAGGCGGCGCAGGCGCGGCAGGCACCTCGACCGGCGGCGCAGGCGCTTCGGGCACCTCGACCGGCGGCGCGGGCGCTTCGGGCACCTCGACCGGCGGCGCAGGCGCAGCGGGCGGTGAAGGCGGCATGGGCGGCGCAGGCGGCTCGGGCGGCGACGGCGGCGCCGGCGCGGCAGGCGGTTCGGGTGCTGCAGGCGGCGCAGGCGGTTCGGGCGCAGCCAGCGGCGCAGCCTCGAACTCCAGCGGCAGCGGCGCAGCAGCCGGCGACGCCACCAACGGCGATTCGACCAGCGGCAGCGGCACCTCGGGCGCCAGCACCGGCGGTAACGGCGGCGAAGGCGGCATGGGCGGCACCTCGACCGGCGGCGCCGGCGGCGCGGGCGGCACCACCACCGGCGGCGAAGCCATGGCCGGCAACGGCGGCAACGGTACCGGCGGCAACGGCGGCACCCAGTCGGTGACCACCGGCGCCTTCGACATGTCGAACACCATGTCGAACATCGCCCAGTCGGCAGCCGGCGTCTCGGTGATCAGCCAGAACAACGGCTTCTCCTCGCTGATCCAGCAAAGCGTCAACGTTCAGTCGAACATGACGGTGGGCAGCGGCCAGTAAGACCAGCAGTCACCGCCGCGCGGCATCCACCGCGCGGCGGTTTTTCGGAATCGAGGAGAGTGCTTATGAAACCTGTGAACCGATTCGTGCTGGCGGCGCTTGTCGCGCTCCCGCTGGCGGTCCAGGCCGCCGACCAGGAGAAGCTGCCGATCAAGCTCGACTTCCTGGCCGAAGTGAACGTGGCCCCGGCAACACGCAGCGAAGCCGGCATCTGGGGCGAAGCCGTCACCAGCGAGCGCCTGGGACGCACTTCCGGCAAGGACGACACCATGCACACTGAAGCGGTGCTGGGCGGTACGGTGGGCAACAACACCGCCGTGAATACGGTCAGCGGCAACAACGTCATCGACAGCGGTTCGTTCGCGAACGCGCAAGGCCTGCCGATGGTGATCCAGAACAGCGGTTCGAACGTGCTGATCCAGAACGCCACCGTCATCAACCTGCGCCTGCAATAGGCATGAAGGCTTTATGAAAACGTACGTCGCCATCTGTGCCGCCGTGGGCGGCATCTTGCTGGCACCCGGGTGCCTGGCATCGAGCATCGAGCTGGCCGTCGGCCAGCGCGCCACGGTGCCGGTCACCTCTCTCAAAGAGATCAAGTTTCGCAAGACCACCCGCCAGCAGTTCGACTTCAGCTGCGGCTCGGCCGCCCTGGCCACGCTGCTGACCTACCACTACGACACCCCGGTGACCGAGAAGGAAGTCTTCGAGAAGATGTTCCTCACCGGCGACCAGGCCAAGATCCGCCAGCAGGGCTTTTCCATGCTCGACATGAAGCGCTACCTGGCCACCCGCGGCTTCGTCGGCGACGGCTTCCAGCAGCCGCTCGACAAGCTGCTCGAGGCGAAGCTGCCGGCGATCGTCCTGATCAGCGACCGCGGCTACAACCACTTCGTGGTGATCAAGGGCGCCGAGGATGGCCGCATCCTGCTGGGCGATCCGTCCAGCGGGGCCCGCTCGGTGACGCGCGAACGCTTCATGGAACTGTGGGCCAACAAGCTGCTGTTCGTGGTGCACCGCTACCCGAACACGATCGCCAGGGCCGGCTTCAACGGCGCCGACGACTGGCGCGCCGCGCCGCGCGCGCCGCTCGGCACCGGCATCAACCAGGAACAGTACAGCCAGGGCCTGCCGAAGTTCGGCCCCGGCGATTTTTGAGAGGAATGCCATGGACTGGCTCATCAGCTGGCCGAAATTCGCATGCCGGGCCCTCGCGGCCACGCTGCTGGCCGGAGCCTGCGGTGCAGCGCTCGCGCAGGGAAAGGTGGCGGTGATCGCCGCCGAGGAATGGGCGCCGGTCGACGAACAGACGCTCGACGCCAACCGCGGCGGCTTCGAGATGCCGGGCGGCCTGAATATCTCGCTCGGGATCGAGCGCGTGGTGTCCGTCAACGGCGAGATCCTGTCGCGCACCAACGTCGCCATTCCCGACGTGGCCTCGATGAACGCCGAGCAGCTGATGCAGGCGCGCGACGCGCTCGGCACGGCGCGCCTGATCCAGATCGGCGGCAGCAACTTCGCGCCCAACGACATCGGCCTGGGCAGCGGCGCCACCCTGGTCCAGAACAGCCTGGACCACCAGGCCATCATGGCCCAGACGACCATCAGCTCGACCGTCAACAGCATGGCGCTCATTAAAGACCTCAATTTTCACTCAACAATTCGGGATGCAATCGTGCGCTCGGCAGGAAGCCTGTAACATTGCAATATTATTAATTTGCCGATGGAGAAACGCATGCCCACCCACGTCGCGCGCCTAGGCGCCGCGAGCCTCGCGGCAATGCTGCTGGCCCCTGTCGCCCAGGCCCAGGGGAACCCTGGCGCCGAACCGGACAAGGCTGCCGAACTGGCCACGCTGAAGGCCGAACTGGCCGCCCAGCGCGAACTGGTCGACCGCCTGATGCGTGAACTGCAGGCGCAGCGCGCCAAGATCGACCGCATCGAGGAAAGGCGCGACGACGCCCGCCCGGTGCTGGCCGAGCACCTGGAACTGCCTCCGCGCGTCGACGACCTGCTGCTGTCCGAGCAGCGCGGCACCGGTGGTCAGAACGGCGGCGCTCCGGCGCCCCAGAACACCACCCAGAACACCCAGCCGGCGCCGGCGCAGAACAACGCACCGCGCACCGCGCAGAACAACAACGCGCCGGGCAACGGCCGGCCGCCGTCGACCCCGGCGCCGGTCGTCCCCGGCCCTGCCCCGGCCCAGCCGGCCGCGCGGCCGCCGGCCCAGGCGAACACGGCCAGCCGTATCCAGAACAACCAGAAGGACCAGCGCCCGCCGGAAGTGGCGCCGCTGTTCGAAGCCCCTGGCGTGCTGACGCCGCGCGGCAAGTACATCCTCGAACCCGCCCTGCAGTTCGGCTACTCGTCGAGCAACCGCGTGGCCCTGGTCGGCTACACCGTGATCCCGGCCCTCCTGATCGGCCTGGTGGACGTGCGCGAGGTCAAGCGCAACACCTTCACCGGCTCGCTCACCGGCCGCACCGGCCTGAACAACCGGATGGAAGTCGAGGTCAAGGTGCCCTACGTGTACCGTTCGGACGCCACCGTCAGCCGCGAGATCTTCACCGGCACCGCGGTCGAGCGCGTGTTCGACACCAGCGGCAAGGCCCTGGGTGACGTCGAAATCGCCGGCCGCTACCAGCTGAACAACGGCGGCCCGGACAAGGCCTATTACATCGGCGGCCTGCGCTACAAGTCGACCACCGGCAAGGACCCGTTCGAAGTCGTCACCGACTGCCAGACCCGCTGCATCGGCGAGAACGTCACCGGCACCGGCCTGCCGCTGTCGCTACCGACCGGCTCGGGCTTCCATTCGCTGCAGGGCAGCCTGACCTGGCTGTTCCCGTCCGACCCGGCGGTCTTCTTCGGCAACCTCAGCTACCTGCACAACTTCAAGCGCAGCAATGTGCAGCGCCTGGTGCGCAACGGCATCCGCGAGCCGCTGGGCGAGCTGGCACCGGGCGCAATCATCGGCTTCAACTTCGGCATGGGCCTGGCGCTGAACGACAAGGCCTCGCTCAGTCTCGGCTACGACCACAGCACGGTGGCGCGCATGAAACAGAACGGCCGCACGGTACCGGGATCGGTAAGGACCCAGCTCGGCACCCTGCTGATCGGCTATTCCTACCGCTTCAACGAGAAACGCTCGCTGTCGGTGGCAGTGGGCGCCGGCGTGACGCGCGACACCCCGGACGTGTCGCTGACGATACGGATGCCGCTCAGTTTCTGATGGGTTTCTACCAGGTTTCTGATAGCTGATGGGCCGCTGCCGGAGACCGGCGGCCCACACTAAAAAAAGGGAGGCGCACGATTGAAAAAGTTCCTTCCCTTTTAAAAAATTGTCTCTATAATCATTTTTGCAATGTTGAGCACGCCGCTGGATCCACTACCTCCTGACGTCCGACAAAGCAATAACATAGATAAACTTCATTGAGGGAATTACCATGGCGACTGGCACTGTAAAGTGGTTTAACGATGCAAAAGGTTTCGGCTTCATCACTCCGGACGGCGGTGGCGAAGACGTCTTTGCACACTTCTCGGCCATCAACACCCAAGGCTTCAAGTCGCTGGCGGAAAACCAGCGCGTGAGCTTCGACATCACTGCCGGCCCGAAGGGCAAGCAGGCTGCGAACATCCAGCCACAGGCCTGAGACACCACTGCTGCGCTCTCCAGGGAGCGCGCCAAAAACAAAGAGCACGTCGACAGACGTGCTCTTTGTTTTTGTGGGCCCAATTCAGGCAGCGGTCAGTGATGATGCCCGCAGCCCGACTTCGGCGCCGCGCCCGGCACTTCGGTGCCCGGCTCGCGGCCGCTGTCGCCCGCGAAGCCGGCCGCATGCAGGCGGTCCAGGTATTGCTGCCACAGCGAAGCCTGCTCGCTGCCCAGCTTGTACAGGTAATCCCAGGTGAAGATGCCGCTGCCGTGACCGTCGTCGAACAGCGGCTTGATCGCGTAGTTGCCGACCGGCTCCACGCCGGTAATGCCGACTTCGCGCTTGCCGACCTGAAGCACTTCCTGGCCCGGGCCATGGCCTTTGACTTCGGCCGAGGGCGAATACACGCGCATCAGTTCGAAGGGAATGGAAAAGCTGTTGCCGTCATCGAAAGCGATTTCCAGCACGCGCGATTTCTGGCGCACGGCAATATCAGTTGGGTTGGGCATGGTGTCTCCTCTTATTCGTTGAAGTGCTTCGCGATCGCGGCAGCCAGGTCCGGCAGCAGCGCGCGGCGTGCGGCCAGGACCTCGTCGTCGGTCCGGCGTGTGGCTTGCGCCCACACCGGCGCCGGGAAGTGCGCATCGTCCGCATAGCGCGGAATGATATGCCAGTGCAGGTGCGGCACCACGTTGCCGAGGCTGGCCACATTCACCTTCAGCGGCTGCATCACTTCGCGCACCGCCTGCTCGACCTGGTACACCGCATCGTTGAGCAGCAGGCGATCGTCATGCGACAGGTCGCTCATCTCGCGCACGTGCTCGCGCCAGATCACGCGGCAAAAGCCTGGGTAGGCGGCGTCGTCGACCAGGATGACCGAGAGCTTCTCGTCCTGCCAGACCACGGGCACCGTCAGGTGGCACAGCTCGCAGCCGGTTTCGCGCCGCACTTCTTTCATTCTTTCCTTCATACCAGCACCCTTTCGATGCCGCCGTTGTTGGCGCGGGCCACGTAGTCGGGCATCCAGTTCTCGCCCAGCAGGTGGCGCGCCATCTCGACCACGATGTAATCGGCGGTGGTGCCGGCATCATGGTTGTAGCGCGACAGGCCTTGCAGGCAGGACGGGCAGCTGGTCAGGATCTTGACCTCGCCCTTGAAGCCGTCGTCGCGCAGTTTATCCGCGCCCTTCTCCATCTCGCCCTGCTTGCGCGAGCGGACCTGGGTGGCGATGTCCGGACGGCTGATGGCGAACGTCCCCGATTCGCCGCAGCAGCGGTCGTTCTTCTCGATCTTCACGTTATCCACGGTGGAAACCAGCGCGTTGACGGTCTTGAGCGAATCCTGCATCTTCATCGGGGTGTGGCAGGGGTCGTGGTACATGTAGCGGGTGCCGGTGACGCCTTCCAGCTTGACGCCCTTTTCCATCAGGTATTCGTGGATGTCGATGAGGCGGCAGCCCGGGAAGATCTTGTCGAACTCGTAGTTCGCCAGCGAGTCGTAGCAGGTGCCGCACGACACCACGACCGTCTTGATGTCGAGGTAGTTCAGCGTGTTGGCCATGCGGTGGAACAGCACGCGGTTGTCCGTCACCATCTTGTCGGCCTTGTCGTACTGGCCTGCTCCCCGCTGGGGGTAGCCGCAGCACAGGTAGCCCGGCGGCAGCACGGTCTGCACGCCCACTTCCCACAGCATCGCCTGGGTGGCCAGGCCCACCTGCGAGAACAGGCGCTCCGAACCGCAGCCCGGGAAGTAGAACACGGCTTCGGTGTCGGCGTTGGTCGCCTTCGGGTTGCGGATGATCGGGATGACCTTGTCGTCCTCGATGTCCAGCAGCGCGCGCGCCGTCTTCTTCGGCAGGTTGCCCGGCATTTTCTTGTTGATGAAGTGGATCACCTGCTCGCGAACCGGCGCCTTGCCGGTGGTCGGGGGCGGCGCTTCCACCTGCGGCTTGGCCAGGCCGCGCAGCAGCTGGTTGCCCATGCGCTGGGCCTTGTAGCCCAGGTCCACCATGGCCTTGCGGGTCAGGTTGATGGTGGTCGGGTCGGTCGCGTTCAGGAAGAACATGGCGGCGCGGTTGGCCGGCTTGAAGCTGCGCTTGTCCATCTTGCGCAGCAGGTTACGCATGTTCATCGAGACGTCGCCGAAGTCGATGTTGACCGGGCACGGCGTCACGCACTTGTGACACACGGTGCAGTGGTCCGAGACGTCCTCGAATTCTTCCCAGTGGCGGATCGAGACGCCGCGGCGGGTCTGCTCTTCGTAGAGGAAGGCTTCGATCAGCGCCGAGGTGGCCAGGATCTTGTCGCGTGGGGAGTACAGCAGGTTCGACTGCGGCACGTGGGTGGTGCAGACCGGCTTGCACTTGCCGCAGCGCAGGCAGTCCTTGATGCTGTTGGCGATCTCGCCGATGTCGCTCTGCTGCATGATGAGCGATTCGTGGCCCATCAGGCCGAAGGACGGCGTGTAGGCGTTGCGCAGGTCGGCCGATACCGCCGTCGTGTTCAGCAGCTTGCCCTTGTTGAAACGGCCTTCCGGATCGACACGTTCCTTGTAGTCGCGGAATTCGCGGATCTCGTCGTCGGTGAGGAACTCGAGCTTGGTGATGCCGATGCCGTGCTCGCCCGAGATCACGCCGTCCAGCGAACGGGCCAGCTTCATGATGCGCTCGACGGCGGCATGCGCATCCTGCAGCATCGCGTAGTCGTCCGAGTTCACCGGCAGGTTGGTGTGCACGTTGCCGTCGCCGGCGTGCATGTGCAGGGCCACGAACACGCGCGAGCGCAGCACGCGCTTGTGGATGGCCGTGCATTCGTCGAGGATGCATTTGTAGGCGGCGCCGTTGAAGATCTGGCGCAGCTGCGCACGCAGTTCCTGCTTCCAGGAGACGCGGATGCTGTGGTCCTGCACCACGTCGAACAACAGCGCGTCCGGCTGGACGCCGATGCGCTGGTCCAGGGTCGAGGACAGGTGGTCCAGGCCCAGCTCGTCCAGCTTGCCGCGCACATCGACCAGCTTCTGGTCGAGGTTGGCGAGGATGAAGCTCCAGCGTGCATGGACCAGCTCCACCAGCGCCACCGCCTGCTGCGGGCGGTCGCCCAGGATCTCGTTGCGGTCGACGGTGTCGCCGGTGGCGTCGTCGCTCTTCTCGATCGGCAGGTGCTCGTTGGCGAGGTACTGGCGCAGCTCGCCGGCCAGCTGCAGCTTGTTCTTGATCGACAGCTCGACGTTGATGCGCTCGATGCCGTCGGTGTACTCGCCCATGCGGTTCAGCGGAATCACCACGTCTTCGTTGATCTTGAAGGCGTTGGTATGGCGCGCGATGGCCGCGGTGCGGGCGCGGTCGAGCCAGAATTTCTTGCGCGCTTCCGCGCTCACGGCCACGAAACCTTCGCCGACGCGGGTATTAGCCAGGCGCACCACTTCCGAGGCGGCGATGGCGACCGCGTTCTCGTCGTCGCCGACGATGTCGCCGAACAGCGCCATCTTGGGCAGCACGCCGCGCTTGGACTTGGTGGCATAGCCGACCGCGCGCAGGTAGCGCTCGTCCAGGTGCTCCAGGCCGGCCAGGCGGATCGTCGCGAAGGCCGGGTCGCCGTTCTTCGGCAGGCCGTCCAGGTAGTCCTTGATCTCGACGATCGACGGGATCGCGTCGCGCGCCTGGCCGAAGAATTCCAGCGCCACGGTGCGGGTGAATTTCGGCATCTTGTGCAGGATCCAGCGCGCCGAGGTGATCAAGCCGTCGGTGCCCTCTTTCTGGATGCCCGGCAGGCCGGCCAGGAACTTGTCGGTGACGTCCTTGCCCAGGCCTTCCTTGCGGAAGCGGCGGCCTTCGATGGTAAGCGTCTCGGTGCGGAACGGCGCGCCCTTGGCGCCGGGCTTGCCGAGAATGCGCGGCGTCGGATGGGTCCATTCGAGTTTGAAGGTGGCGACCGGGGCGTCGTGGATCTTCGACAGGTTGTGGTCCATGCGCGTGACTTCCAGCCAGTCGCCGTTCGGGTCGACCATGCGCCAGGAAGCCAGGTTGTCGAGCGCGGTGCCCCACAGGACGGCCTTCTTGCCGCCCGCGTTCATGGCGATGTTCCCGCCGATGCAGGACGCGTGGGCCGAGGTCGGGTCCACCGCGAACACGAAGCCCGCCTTTTCCGCCGCCTGCGACACGCGCTGGGTGACCACGCCGGCGTAGGTGTGGATGGTCGCGTATTCGCGGTCCACGCCCGGCAGGCGGCTCAATTCGACTTCACCGATGCCGATCAGCTTTTCGGTGTTGATCACGGCCGACATCGGCGTGAGCGGAATGGCGCCGCCGGTGTAGCCGGTGCCGCCGCCGCGCGGGATGATGGTCAGGCCCAGTTCGATGCAGCCCTTGACCAGGCCGGCCATCTCCTCTTCGCTGTCGGGCAGCAGGACCAGGAAGGGGTACTCGACACGCCAGTCGGTGGCGTCGGTGACGTGCGAGGTCCGGTGCATGCCGTCGAAGCGGATGTTGCGCTTGTCGGTGTAGGCGCCGAGCACCTGCTTTGCGCGCTTGCGCAGGTCGTAGGTCTCGCGGAACTCGCGCGCGAAATCGTCGACGGCCTTGCGGGCGGCGGCCAGGAGCTGTTCGACCGCGGCGCTGCGCGACGCGGAGGCTTCGGCATCGCCTTCGGCGGCGTCCACGCTCAGGCGGCGCTTGTCGACTTCGCCCAGGCGGTGGTGCAAGGCGTCGATCAGCTTTTGGCGGCGCTTCGGGTTGTCCAGCAGGTCGTCCTGCAGGTAGGGGTTGCGGCGCACCACCCAGATATCGCCCAGCACCTCGTACAGCATGCGCGCCGAGCGGCCGGTCTGGCGCGCCCCGCGCAGTTCGTCGAGCAGGCGCCACGAGGACTCGCCCAGCAGGCGGATCACGATCTCGCGATCGGAGAACGAAGTGTAGTTGTAGGGGATCTCGCGCAGTCGTGCAGGAGCATTGTCGGCGAGCAGGGTATGGATATGTGCGGGCGCGTTCATGAGATGCAGGGCGTCGGTCGGACGGGTCCGAAGGACGTTCATTCTAGCTTATTGCGCTGCACCACGCTGGACGCTGGCTAGAATCAAAAGAAAGGGCACGCAAGAAAATTCCAACAGCGGGCAAAAGATGCAAATTACGTTTGCAAAAAGCTGCTCCCGTGCATCATTCGTTTGCATCCCGCCCGCGAATGGCATATTGCATAAGGATGCAGGAGGGGACGCGCCCCTCCTGCTTGCGCTTCAGCGGGCGCTGCGCTTGCGGCGCGCGGCGGCGGCGCCGATCAGGCCCAGGCCCAGCAAGGCGAGCGAACCCGGTTCCGGCACGGCGGCCGCTTCGAGTTCGAAGTTGTAGGTGTTGGACACGCCGTTCAGGTCGATGGTGACGTTGTCGGCAAAAGCGCGGAAGCCATCGCCGGCGCTGCCGCCGATACCGACGCTGAAGCCGATGATGTAGGCCATGTCGCTGTAGTAGCTGCTGTCCTGCCAGCCGGCCAGCGTCTTGTTCACCTGGGCGCCGTTTTCCAGGGTAGTGCCGCCGCTGAAGCGCCAGAATACGTCATTGACGCCGGAGCTGTACCAGGTGTCGGCGTCGGGACGGGCATCGATGCCGTTGTAGACCCCTTCCCAGATCAGTTCGCTGCGCGTCGTGCCGTCCATGACCGAGACGCGCAATGCCGGGGTATAGCGCGGTTCGTTAGGGGTGGTATTGCCGCTGGCGACGGCCCAGTCGAAGGTCAGGCGGGTGAGCTGGTCGAACAGGCCGAGACTGGGGGCGGGATTGAGCGTGCCATAGTCGATCGCGTACAGGTTCCCCATCACGGTGCGGACACGGTCGCCGGTCATTTCCAGGGAACCGTTTCCCGAACGGGGCATCGTATCGGTAATGCTGCTGCTCCCATTACCCCGGAGCTCGCCGGGTGGTGTGTACCACATGCTCGACGATGGCGTGACCACGATTTCTGCCGCTTGCGCGGCCGGCATGATAGCCGCCACAGCGAGCATGACGAAAGCGGATTGCTTCAGTGCATTTTTATAGTGCGTTTTCATGTTTTCCCCTCAGTTGGACCAAAAGTATGCAGCCAACATCGCTAAGCAAAACATGGGCCTGCTGTGAGGAAACCTACATAATCAAACACTTAAAAAAACATCCTGTGCCGTCAAGCAGCGCGATGTAAAGTTTGTCGACGTCCGCTCAGCGTGGCTGTGCCGGCGCCTGGCCGATCAGGCGGTCCAGACGGACCTTTGCTTGCTCGTTCATCTGGACCGAGCGCAGGCAGTCGACGACCTCGGCACGCACCGGCTCGCGCATGGTCAGGTTGCAGGTATGGGCGAGCTCGACGAGAAAGTTGCGGTCCCCTTCCGGCATGGCGGCGATGCCCGGCCAGACCAGGCCGAGTTGCTCGTTGGTGGACTCCTTGTGCGAGCTCAGCATGTATTTGGCGCCGATGACACCGAACACTGCCAGGGCGGCCAGGACGAGGAGCAGGGAAAGAAGGCTTGGGGGCTTGTTCATGGCCCGCATGATACCCGACTGGGCGTCAGGGCGGATCGCCGGCCAGGTCGGGCAGGCCGGCCAGCACCTGCTCGACCGTGTCGCAGCGCTGCAGCACCTCGACCACGACCGGCAGCGGTTCGGCCAGCACGCCGGGCAGGTCGCGTTCCTGCGGGTCGCTCAGGCTGAAGGCGAGCAGCTCGCGTGGCGGGTCGAAGCGGGCGTCGATGCCGGGCTTGTTGCCGCGCGGGTCGAGCCGGTACCAGCCAAGGTCCGCCAGCCAGACCGCGTTTAGCCCATGCAGGCAATACGGCGCGCCCCTATCGCCGGTCGCCAGGCGCTGGTAGCACAGGCCCGCCGGGATGCCGTTGGCCCTGAGCAGGGCCGCCAGCAGGTGGCTCTTGGCGTAGCAGAAGCCGGTACCGTGTTGCAGCACGCTTGAGGCGCGGCAGGTGACCGGATTGCGCCGGAAATCGGCGCTGTGCGCGATTTCGTCGCGGACGAATTCGAAGCAGGCGCGCACGATGTCGGCTTCCGAGCTTGCCCCTGCCGCCAGGCGGCGGGCGGTGGCCGCTACGTCCGGATGATCGGCATCGATCCAGGTACTGGCGCCGAGGTAGGCTTGCAGTTCGCTGCGGTCCATTTCCGTCAGCCGATCAGGCGCTCGAAGAAGTCGCCCACGGTCTTCCAGAACCCGTCGGGGATGTACAGCAGGATCGCGGTCATGGTGACATAGCGTGCGAACTTGCCGATCGCCATGTACATCACGCTCGGCCAGAACGGCAGGTGCAGCCAGCCGGCCAGGGTGCACAGCGGGTCGCCCACGCCCGGCACCCAGGACAGCAGCATGGTCTTGGCGCCATACTTCTTGAGCCAGCCGAACCAGCGGCTCTGGCGCTCCTTGGCGAAGGCGATCTTGGCGCGGTAGCCGATGAAGTAGTCCACCGCCCCGCCCAGCGTGTTGCCCACCGTGCCCACCAGGATGGCCGGCCAGAACATGGCCGGATTCGCCTTCACCACGGCGAAGACGGCCGGCTCGGAGCCGAGCGGCAGCAGCGTGGCCGAGACGAAGCTGATGATGAAGATGGAAGTAAGCCCGACGGTCGGCGCGGCAAGGACGTTCAGCAGCCAGAGGACGGCGTTTTCGATCATCGGGAAAGGGGGCAGTGAGCAATTGCGATAGGTGTCCATTATAATGAGGATCACCTATCGTAACGACACGATACGCCGAGCCTGCTATCCAGCACGTCGTATCGCCACTCCGCCCCGGTCACCCTCCGCGAGGAAAAGTGTGCGTCGTCCGGACCGCCGGCCCCTATCCACCGCCGGCATTGCAGTTACCCGATTGCCGACCATGACTACCGACTACCTCAAGAGAATCCTGACCGCCCGCGTCTACGACGTCGCCGAAGAAACCCCGCTCGAATACGCGCCCACCCTGTCGAACCGCTTCGGCAACCGCATCTACTTCAAGCGCGAAGACATGCAGAGCGTGTTCAGCTTCAAGCTGCGCGGCGCCTACAACAAGATGGCGAACCTGACGCCGGAGCAGCTGAAGCGCGGCGTGATCTGCGCCTCGGCCGGCAACCATGCGCAGGGTGTGGCCCTGTCCGCGGCGCGCCTCGGCTGCCGCGCCCTGGTCGTGATGCCGACCACCACCCCGCAGGTAAAGGTGGACGCGGTGAAGGCGCGCGGTGGCGCCAGCGTGGAAGTGGTGCTGCATGGCGACTCGTACACCGACGCCTACAACCACGCGCTGCTGCTGGAAAAGGAACAGCGCCTGACCTTCGTCCATCCTTTCGACGACCCCGACGTCATCGCCGGCCAGGGCACCATCGGCATGGAGATCCTGCGCCAGCATTCCGGCCCGATCCACGCGATTTTTGTCGCCATCGGCGGCGGCGGGCTGGTGGCGGGCGTGGGCGCCTACGTGAAGGCGGTGCGCCCGGACATCAAGGTGATCGGCGTGCAGACCATCGATTCGGATGCGATGGCAAGAAGCCTGAAGGCCGGCCAGCGCGTGACCCTGAACGACGTCGGCCTGTTCTCGGACGGCACCGCGGTGCGCCTGGTGGGCGAGGAAACCTTCCGCGTGGCGCAGCAGGTGGTAGACGAGATCATCATCGTCGACAACGACGCGATCTGCGCCGCGATCCAGGACGTGTTCCAGGACACCCGCAGCATCCTCGAGCCGGCCGGCGCGCTGGCGGTGGCCGGCGCCAAGGCCTATGTGGAGCGCTCGCAGATGGCGAAGAATCCGGTCAAGGGCGAGACCCTGGTGGCGGTGGCCTGCGGCGCCAACATGAACTTCGACCGCCTGCGCTTCGTGGCCGAACGCGCGGAACTGGGCGAATCGCGCGAGGCCGTGTTCGCGGTGACCATCCCCGAGCAGCGCGGCAGCTTCCGCCGCTTCTGCGCCCTGGTCGGCCCGCGCAACGTCACCGAATTCAACTACCGCATGGCCGATTCGCGCGAGGCGCACATCTTCGTGGGCGTGCAGGTGGGCAGCCGCAGCGAGTCGGGCCTCCTGGCGCGCACCTTCGAGGAACACGACTTCCGCACCCTCGACCTGACCCACGACGAACTGGCCAAGCTGCACATCCGCCACCTGGTGGGCGGGAAAAGCGCGCAGGCCCAGGACGAATTGCTGTATCGTTTCGAGTTTCCCGAACGGCCGGGGGCCTTGATGCGCTTCCTCGACAGCATGGCGCCGAACTGGAACATCTCGCTGTTCCACTACCGGAACCAGGGCGGCGACGTGGGACGCATTCTCGTCGGCCTGCAGGTGCCGGCGGCGGAGATGGAGGAGTTCCGGCAGTTCCTGGCGACGCTGGGGTACCGGTATTGGGATGAGAGCAGCAATCCGGTGTACAAGCTGTTCTTGGGCGCATAGATTCGCCAATCGGAGCTCCTAGCTCAAGACCGTCGTTCCGGCGAAGGCCGGAACCCAATTTCTCGTACCGCATCGTTACCCCCGCCGCGAGTACGCAAACTTTAGTTGACCGCGTGGGCGGCAAAGCCGCCCACCCTACGAACGTCAAAAGCGTTCATGTTTCCTATGAATACTCCTGATCAATCGCCACTTGGCAAAACCTCCGCGTACCAGAGCCAGTACGCCCCCGAACTCCTGTTCCTGATCCCGCGCCTGCAGAAGCGCGAAGAGATCGGCCTGGGCACGGGCACGCTTCCCTTCTTCGGCGTCGACATCTGGAACGCCTACGAACTGTCGTGGCTGAACATGCGCGGCAAGCCGCAGGTGGCGATCGCCACCATCACGGCGCCCGCCGATTCGCCCAACATCGTCGAATCGAAGTCGTTCAAGCTTTACCTGAATTCCTTCAACCAGACCCGCCTGGCCGGCACCGATGCGCTGGCCGAACTGCTGCGCCAGGACCTGTCCGCAGCTTTCGGCGCGCCGGTGCACGTGACGATCACCACGCCCGACGCCTTCGGCAGCCTGGCAATGGGCGAACTGGAAGGCAGCCTGCTCGACCGCCTCGACGTGGAGATCGACCAGTACGTCCCCTCGCCCGAACTGCTGAGCGCCAATATGGATGAAGCGCCGGTCGAGGAAACCCTGGTGTCGCACCTGCTGAAATCGAACTGCCTCGTCACCGGCCAGCCGGACTGGGGCACCGTGCAGATCCGCTATGTCGGTCCGCAGATCGACCAGGAAGGCCTGCTCAAGTACCTGATCGGCTTCCGCGAGCACAACGAATTCCACGAGCAATGCGTCGAGCGCATCTTCATGGACGTGCTGCGCCAGTGCAAGCCGACCAAGCTGGCGGTGTATGCACGCTATACCCGCCGCGGCGGACTCGACATCAATCCCTGGCGCGCCAATTTCAGCACCGGCAAGCCGTCCAACCTGCGCACCGCGCGTCAATAACCTGAAACCGTGTACGCTTGCAAGCCGGCTGTGCGTTTTCAGCCACACTCGGCGCAAGTTTTTGATACAAAAACGGCATCCGAACGTCGTGCTCAAAAAACGGGCACAATGCATGGAAAAGATGGTGCGAAGGCTATCGCACCTCCATTTGCGCCGCTTTCCCTGCGATTTCGCTTAGGAAATTGCGTTTAATTGCTAAGCCGATTTCATGGCAAAACACTACGCTTTCGCCATACCGTCCCCATGTAGGTGACTGTATGCCTGTACAGATGCGAAATCGAATGTCACCGTCCTGAAACAGGCCTATAATTCCGCCTCGCAAGCACACCCCACCCTGTGCATGGCATACAAGTTATGACGAACCTTAGCAAAATCCTCTCGCTCGAGAACGTGCAGTTGGATCTGGAAGTTTCCAGCAAGAAGCGTGCATTCGAGCAGGCTGGCCTGATTTTCGAGAACAACTGCGGCATCGCCCGTTCCACCGTGTCGGACAACCTGTTCGCACGCGAGCGCCTCGGCTCCACTGGGCTCGGCCATGGCGTCGCCGTGCCGCACGGGCGGATCAAGGGCTCCAAGAGCCTGAAGTCGCCGCTGGCGGCCTTCGTGCGCCTGAAGGAACCGATTCCCTTCGAATCGCCCGACGGCCAGCCGGTCAGCCTGCTGTTCTTCCTCCTGATCCCGGACCACGTGACCCAGCAGCACCTCGAAATCCTGTCGGAAATCGCCGAGCTGTTCTCGGACGAAGCTGTGCGCAACGCGCTGGCCACTGATCCGGATCCGAAGTCGGTCCACGAACGCATCATCAACTGGCAGCCAAGCCTGCAAGCTTTGGGCTAAACTGTCTACGCGGCAATTCGCCGCGTACGGAACGATATGCCCATGCTGCAGACCCCGCTGACCATCCAGCGTTTGTACGATGACAACCGCGACAGCCTCCAGTTGGGCTGGTTCGCGGGTTTCCCAGGCGGCGAGCGGCAGATCGCGGGCGACGCGGCCTCGGCCGCCGACCAGGTCGGCCACCTGAACCTGATCCACCCGGGCCGCATCCAGGTCTTTGGACACCAGGAACTGAACTATTACCACCGCCTGAAATCCAGCTCGCGCACCCACGTGATCGGCGAGCTGATCGGTGGTGGCCCGCCGGCCCTGATCATCGCCCAGGGTCTGGAAACCCCGCCCGACATCCTCGCCATCTGCGACGAGCAGAACATCCCCCTGTTCTCGACCCCGCTGCCGGCGGCGCAGGTGATCGACTTCCTGCGCGTGTATCTGTCCAAGAAGCTGGCGCAGCGCGTCATCATGCACGGCGTGTTCATGGACGTGCTGGGCGTGGGCGTCTTGATTACCGGCGACTCGGGCCTGGGCAAGAGCGAGCTGGGCCTGGAACTGATCTCGCGTTCGCACGGCCTGGTGGCCGACGACGCAGTGGAATTCTCGCGCATCGCGCCGAACATGATCGAAGGCCGCTGCCCACCGCTGCTGCAGAACCTGCTGGAAGTGCGCGGCCTGGGCCTGCTGGACATCAAGGCGATTTTTGGTGAGACCGCGGTGCGCCGCAAGATGCGCCTCAAGCTCATCGTCCACCTGGTCAAGCGCGGTGCGCTTGACGAAGAGGTCGAGCGCCTGCCTTTCCACCACCCGACCGAGGACGTGCTGGGCCTGCCCATCCGCAAGGTGGTCATTCCGGTGGCGGCCGGCCGCAACATCGCGGTGCTGCTCGAGGCCGCCGTGCGCAACACCATCCTGCAGCTGCGCGGCATCGATACGCTGCAGGAGTTCATGGAGCGGCAACGCCAGGCCATGAGCGCCGATTGACACCCCATTTGGGGTATCATTCTGGCCATGCACATCGTCCTCATTACCGGTATTTCCGGCTCGGGCAAGTCGGTTGCCCTGAATGTCATGGAAGACGCAGGCTACTACTGCGTCGACAACCTGCCGCCGGCCCTGCTGCCGGCCCTGGTGTATGCGGTCAGTGAAAAAGGCACGGAGAAAATCGCCGTCGCTGTCGATGCGCGCAGTGCCGAATCGCTGGTCGAACTGCCGGTGAGCGTGCGCCACCTGAAAGAGGAAGGCCACAACGTCAAGGTGATGTTCCTGACCTCGAGCACGCACTCGCTGGTGGCGCGTTTCTCCGAGACGCGGCGCAGCCACCCGCTGTCGCACGAGCTGCGCCCGGGCGAGAATCCGGCCTCGCGCCGCACCCTGATCGAATGCATCGCCGAGGAACGCGAGCGCCTGTCGGCGATCGAGAACCTGGGCCACGTGATCGACACCTCGGAACTGTCCGCCAACAAGCTGCGCGCCTGGGTCAAGGAACTGGCCGACCTCGAACATGCCCCGCTGACCCTGTTCTTCGAATCCTTCGCCTTCAAGGTGGGCGTGCCGCTGGACGCGGATTTCGTGTTCGACGTGCGCGCGATTCCCAATCCCTACTACGACCTGGCGCTGCGCCCGCTCACGGGCCGCGACCAGCCGGTGATCGCCTTCCTCGACGCCCAGCAGAGCGCGGTGGAGATGCTGGAAGATATCCGCGCTTTTGTTGCAAAGTGGCTGCCCTCGTTCAAGACGGACAACCGGTCCTACCTCACCGTGGCGGTGGGCTGTACCGGCGGGCAGCACCGTTCGGTCTACATGGCGGAAAGGCTGGGGGCCTACTTCGGGCAGACGGAGCGGGTGATCATTCGTCACCGCGAGCAGCCGAAGCACGCGGCGGGGTGATACGGCCCGCGGCTGTTGCTCTGCCGCGAATCGTAGGGTGGGCGGGTTCCCCGCCCACGCGTTCAACTAGCATCAGATTTGCCAGCTCGGCTCATTCACCGTTAACTATCGCCGCGTGGGCGGGAGACCCGCCCACCCTACGAAAAGCAGGTCTCAGGTGAGATGCCGCAGCGGGTGTGCGTAGTCCGGCCACACCGTCTCGAAGAAGCGCGCCACCATCTCCGGCTTCACCTCCTCCAGCGTCGGCGGATTCCACTTCGGCTGGTTGTCCTTGTCGATCACCAGCGCGCGCACGCCTTCCAGCACTTCGCCATGCTCGAAATTGCGGCGCACCAGGTTGCGCTCCATGCGCAGGCAGTCCGCCACGTCCAGCGAGGCGCCGCGCAGCAGCAGTTCGTGGGTCACGCACATCATCAGGGGCGAGCGCTGGCGCATCGCCTTCAGCGCCTTCTGCGCGAACGGGTTCTCGTCACGACCCAGCGAAGCCATGATCATCGCCACGCTGGCGGCGCCGAAATGCGCATCGATCACGCCGCGCTGCGCCTGCAGTTCGCTCGGCGCTAGCTGGCCGGCATACTTCGCCGCATAGCTGCGGATCGCCGCCGGCAGCTGCGCGCCCGGGGTCGTGTCGACCAGCGCCATCAGGCCGGCCAGTTCCGCGCCCGGCACGTACACGTCCGCCAGTCCCACGTACAGCGCGTCGGCCGCGCCGATGGTCAGGCCGGTCAGGCCCAGGTACTGGCCCAGCTGGCCCGGCGCATGCGACAGGAAGTGGCTGCCGCCCACGTCCGGGAACAGGCCGATGTTCACCTCGGGCATCGCCATCTTGGTGCGGTCGGTCACGATGCGCAGGCCGCAGTCCGGGCCGCCCTGGGCGATGCCCATGCCGCCGCCCATCACCACGCCATCCATCACGGCGATGTAGGGCTTCGGGTAGAAGTGGATCAGGTGGTTCAGCGCGTATTCTTCGGTGAAGAAGTCTTCCAGCAGCGCGCTGCCGCCCATCGGGCCGACGTGGCCCATCTCGTGGAAGAAGCGGATGTCGCCGCCGGCGCACAAGGCCTTCTCGCTGCTGCTGGTGATGACCACCGCGTCGATGCCCGCGTCATCCTTCCATTCCAGCAGAATGGCGCTCAGGGCGCGCACCATGTCGAGCGAGAGGGAGTTCAGCGCCTTCGGCCGGTCGAGCGTGATGACGCCGGTGCGGTTGGCAACGCGGGTCAGGACGGTATCGGTCATGATGGTATTCTGTGATCGAAAAGACATGCATTCTACAGAACATTTGTACAAACAGAAGCGTAGAAAAGTAACAGGTATTGTACAAAAGCAAAAAGGGCGTCCCCTCAGACGCCCTTGCTGTGTTTTGCGGCTACCCGTACTAATTACGCGGCAGCGGCTTCTCCGTTGTCCGGAAGGCGCTTGTGCGCCACGTGGTTATGATTTTGCAGCATGGATTTGTGTTTCAGAACCTGCCTGTCCAACCTGTCCATCAAGGTGTCGATGGCCGCATACAGATCTTGCGCAGCACTCGCCACATGCAGAATCTTGCCCGATACCTGTAGGTTGATCTCGGCCTTTTGCCGTTTTTCTTTTTCAGTGAGGTTATCGATGGCGAGGAACACGTGGGTGTCGATCACGTGGTCGAAATGGCGGGTGATGCGCTCGAGCTTATTCTGAACGTATTCACGGATGGCGGGGGTGACTTCGAGATGGTGGCCGCTGATTGTGAGGTTCATACACACTCCTTTGGGAAGGTGCCCTGCCCGCGCCACAAGGTGAGAGTGGGCAGTGCTTTACAGGGATTTACGGAGGCTGACGGGCGGAATCTTGAGCGCTTCGCGGTATTTGGCAACCGTCCTGCGCGCAATGACCATACCTTGTTCCCCGAGCATCTCCGCGATCTTGCTGTCGGATAGAGGATTCCTAGGGTCTTCTGCTCCTGTCAATTGCGCAATAAGCGCGCGGATCGCCGTCGAGGAGGCTTCTCCCCCCGCTTCGGTGGCGACGTGGCTTCCGAAGAAGTACTTCAGCTCGAACATGCCGTGCGGGGTCAGCATGTATTTCTGCGTGGTTACACGCGAGATCGTGCTCTCGTGTAGGCCTAGTGTATCAGCTATCTCACGCAAAACAAGAGGGCGCATGGCAACCGCGCCGTGGCTAAAAAAGTTGCGCTGGCGCTCGACGATTGCCTCGGCAACACGCAGGATCGTGTCGAAGCGCTGGCGCATGTTCTTGATGAGCCACTTGGCTTCCTGCAGCTGCGCGCCCATTTGGCTTTCGCTCTTGCCCTGCTTGAGCAGGTTCGCATACAGCGAGTTCACGCGCAGCTTGGGCATGACGTCCGGGTTCAGCGAGACCTGCCAGCCGTTCTTGGCGCGGCGCACGATCACGTCCGGCACCACGTAGTCGGATACCCCCGTGCCGAAGGCCGCGCCGGGATGTGGATTGCATTGGCGGACCACGGCCTGCACCTCGCGCAGGTCTTCGTCGTCGCAGTCGAGCGCCTTTTTCAGCTTGGTGTATTCGCGCTGCGCGAACCAGCTCAGGTAGCCTTCGACGATCTTCAAGGCGAGGCGCCGCGTCACCAGAGGCACGCCCGGCATGCGGCGGATCTGCAGGGCCAGGCATTCGGCCGCGCTGCGCGCCCCCACGCCCACCGGGTCCAGGCTCTGCACCAGCGCCAGCGCGCAGCGCAGCTCGTCCATCTCGATCTCGAGTTCTTCCGGCAGGCGCGCATGGATGTCGTCGAGCGGCTCTTCCAGGTAGCCGTTGTCGTCGAGCGCATCGATCACCAGCTCGGCCAGCGCGCGGTCGCGCAGGCTGCAGCCGGTCAGGCGGATCTGTTCCGTCAGGTGCTCGCGCAGCGTGATGCCGTCGGCTTCCAGCTGCGGACGGCCGTCCTCGTCGTCGCCGCTGCGCGCGCCGCCGCCTTCACCGCCCCAATCCGCATCGGCATCGCCACGCTCCCCATGGTCTTCGCCGTCCGCGCCCTCGGGCTCGGCCTTCGCGCCCTCCTGCCCTTCCTGGCCCGGCCCTGCTGCCGGCGCTTCGCCATTCGCCGGCGCGGTATTGATCGCGCCGTCCGCCAGCAGCCGCACCGAGCGGTCGAGCGGATCGTCGAGCCGTTCGAGCAGCGGGTTGTCGTGCAGGATCTGCTCGATCTCCTGGTGCAGTTCGAGCGTGGAGAGCTGCAGCAGGCGGATCGACTGCTGCAGCTGCGGCGTGAGCGCCAGGTGCTGCGAAGTGCGTAGCTGGAGAGACTGTTTCATGCCTGATGCTCTTGATTACATCCTGAAGTGCTCGCCGAGGTACACGCGCCGTACGGATTCGTTGGCGATGATGTCGTCAGGGCGGCCCGAGGCCAGCACCGCCCCCTGGTTGATGATGTAGGCGCGGTCGCAGATGCCGAGCGTCTCGCGCACGTTGTGGTCGGTGATCAGGACGCCGATGTTGCGCTCCTTCAGGAAGCGCACGATGCGCTGGATCTCGATCACCGCGATCGGGTCGACGCCGGCGAAGGGTTCGTCGAGCAGCACGAAGCGCGGGTTGGTCGCGAGTGCGCGCGCGATCTCGACGCGGCGCCGTTCGCCGCCCGACAGCGACAGCGCCGGGTTCTCGCGCAGCTTCTCGATCTGCAGTTCGGCCAGCAGGGTGTCGAGGCGCTCGTTGATCTGGTCGCGGGTGAGAGGCTTGCCGTCCACGCGCTGCAGTTCCAGCACGGCGCGGATGTTCTCCTCTACCGTCAGCTTGCGGAACACCGAGGCTTCCTGCGGCAGGTAGGACAGGCCCAGCACCGCACGGCGGTGGATCGGCAGGCTCGAGATGTCGGTGCCGTTGATGTCGATGGTGCCGGCGTCCGAGGGCACCAGGCCGACGATCATGTAGAAGGAGGTGGTCTTGCCGGCGCCGTTGGGCCCAAGCAGGCCCACCACTTCGCCGCATTCCACCTGCAGCGACACGTCGCGCACCACCAGGCGCTTGCCGTAGCTCTTCTGCAGGCCCTTGACGATCAGGGTGCTGCAGCCTTCGACCGCGGTGGCCGCTGCGTCCGCACTTGCGCTCATGGCTGCCGTCATTGCTTTGCACCTTCGGCTGGCGCGGTGGTACGGCGCGGCGCGATGATCAGGGTGCCGCGGCCGCCGCCCACCTTGCTCTGGCCGGTGGGATCGTTGCGCACCTGCGCGACCTCGCGGCGGTTGTCGTAGGAGATGAAGGGACCCTTGATCTCGTTGGTCATGCGGCCGTTCTCCAGCTCGCGCACTTCGGCAGCGGTGAACAGCTTGACCAGCTCGGCGCGCTCGTCGTATTCGATGCGCTGGGCCTGGCCCTCGACCCACAGATTAGGACCGCCGTCGCGTTTCTGGCGGAAGGTGGCCAGCTTGCCGTTGTTGGCGGTCAGGGTCACGCTCATGTAGCCTTCCGGCGTTTCCTTCACCAGGGCGCGGTCGGATTTCAGCACCAGGGTGCCGCGCGTGAGCTCGACGTTGCCGGTCAGGATGCGGGTCTGCGTGACCTCGTCGACGTCGAGGGAATCGAAGTTGATTACGGCCTGCTTGAGCGAATCGGCACGCTCGGCCGAGGCGCCGAAGGCGGCCAGGCTGAGGAATACGGCGGCGATGATTTTTTTCATGTTCTTGCTTTGTCCTGGGTTGACGCGGCGCGGCGCTACTGCCGCTGCGCGCGTGGCGGATAGACGATCTGGCCGCGGCTGGCCAGGTGCAGCTTCTGGGTCGCGTTGTTGGCCACCATGCCGGTGCCGGTCACGGTGGCGGCCCCCAGCTGCATCTCGATCGGCCGGTCGGTCTTGAGGATTTCTTCGTCGGGCAGCACGGTCAGCGCCTGCGTCTGCACGCGCAGCGCTTCGCTGGTCGGCGTGGCCGGGCGCTGGATGTCGACGTTGCCGAGCAGTTCGACGCGGTGTTCCTCGTGGTAGAGCTGGGCGCGGTTGGCGACGATGGTCATGCGCGGCCGGCCGGGCGTCATGCCCTGCATCACCGGTGCCTCGACCTGGGACACGTCGTTCAGCGGCGTATGCGCCAGGCGCTTGCCCGACACCACGTAGCTCGGCTTGCCCTCTTCCGTCATGCGCACGAAGGAGAAGTTCTCGACGATGTAGTCCGGCTCGTCCCCCGGCCCGCCGAGGCGGGCGCCGGCGTCCTCCTGCTCCATCACCTGCACCAGCCAGAAGCTGCCGAAGGCGCAGAAGGTCGCGATCATCATGATCGTCAGGAGCTTCCAGCGGTGGGCGGTGCGCTTGTAGGTGACCATGTCGTGTCCCGTGTCCGATATCGCCGTGTTACGCGAAATACGGCGCCAGCGCCTGTTCGTAGGTGCCCTGCGCGCGCATGACGAGGTCGCAGACCTCGCGCACGGCGCCGCGCCCGCCCGCATTCTTCGTGACGTAGTGGGCGCGGTGCTGCACTTCCGGGTGGCCCGAAGGCACGGTGACGGCGAAGCCGACGCGGGTGAACAGCGGCAGGTCGATCACGTCGTCGCCGATGTAGCCGCATTCCTCAGGCGTCACGCCCGTCACTTGCAACAGCTCGGCGAAGCCGACGCGCTTGTCGTGGATGCCCTGGTAGACGTGCGAGATGCCGAGGTCGGCGGCGCGCTTGACCACGATCGGCGATTTGCGCGCGCTGATGATAGCGGTCTGGACGCCGGTCTTGTTCAGCAGCTGGATGCCGAGGCCGTCGAGCACGTTGAAGGTCTTGGTGACTTCGCCGTCCGGGCCATAGGTGAGGCTGCCGTCGGTGAGCACGCCGTCGACGTCGAAGATCATCACTTTGACGCGCGCCGCGCGCTGCATGAATTCCAATGGGGTCATCAGATCACCTTGGCGCGGGTCAGGTCGTGGATGTGGAGCGCGCCGACCAGGCGGTCTTCAGCGTCGACGACCAGCATCTGGTTGATGCGGAATTCTTCCATGACGGCGACGGCATCCACCGCCAGCTGTTCCGGATGGACGCGGCGCGGGTTGGCGTGCATCACGTCGCGGATGCTGATGTTCGAAAAATCGGTCACGCGCTCGATCAGGCGGCGCAGGTCGCCGTCGGTGAACACGCCGACCGGGCGGCGCTCTTCGTCGACGACGGCGGTCATGCCCATGCCCTTCTGGCTGATTTCCAGCAGCGCGCGCGTCAGCGGGGTGTCCGGGGACACCGCCGGGATGGCATCGCCGCTGCGCATCACGTCGCGCACGTGGGTCAGCAGGCGGCGGCCCAGGGCGCCGCCCGGGTGCGACATGGCGAAGTCTTCCTCGCGGAAGCCGCGCGCGTCGAGCAGCGATACGGCCAGCGCGTCGCCCATGGCCAGGGTGACGGTGGTGCTGGTGGTCGGCGCCAGGTTGAGGGTGCAGGCTTCCTTGGCCACCGAGATGTCCAGGTGGATCTCGGACAGCTTGGCCAGGCGCGAGTGCGGCTTGCCGGTCATCGAGATGACGGGAGTGCCCATGCGCTTGATGGCCGGCAGGATCTCGAGCAGCTCGGACGATTCGCCGGAATTCGAAATGGCGATGAACACGTCGTGCGTGGTCACCATGCCCAGGTCGCCGTGGGCGGCTTCGCCCGGGTGCACGAACATGGCCGGGGTGCCGGTCGAGGCCAGGGTGGCGGCAATCTTGCGGCCGATGTGGCCGGACTTGCCCATGCCGGAGACGACCACGCGCCCGGTGCAGCCGTACAGCAGCTGCACGGCGCGCACGAAACTGTCGTCGTCGCCGAGGCGCGCATGCAGGGCGCGAATCGCATCGGCTTCGATGGCGAGGGTCTCGCGGCCCAGCTCCAGCACACGGCGGGCCTGGTCCGCGTCAAAACTTTTCAGCATTATTTTTTCATCGGTTAAACTCATAGTGGCAGTATATCCGAATTGGATAAGCAAAAAACTTGCCAGTCGTAACAAACCACTACAACGATAACGAAAAAACAACCGTGGCAGATGCATTCCGGAGTTGAACTGACCCTGCTCCTGCTGGGCTGCGCCGTGCTGGGCGTGGTCGCCTTCCGGATGCTGCACCTGCCGCCGATGCTCGGCTATCTGGCCGTCGGCGTATTGATCGGCCCCCATGCGCTGGCCTTGGCAAGCGACAGTCCCGCCACCCATGCGCTGGCCGAATTCGGCGTCGTCTTCCTGATGTTTTCCATCGGGCTCGAATTTTCGCTTGCCCAGCTCAAGTCGATGCGCCGTATCGTGTTCGGCTTAGGTCTGGCTCAAGTCGTATTGACAATCGTGGCCGCCATGGCTTTCGGTTTGTTCATTTCCTGGTGGGTACCCGCACTGCACGTCAGCTGGCAGGCCGCCTTCGCGCTGGGCGGAGCGCTCGCCATGTCTTCGACCGCGATCGTGGTCAAGATGCTCACCGAACGGCTCGAACTGGAAAGCGAGCACGGCCGTCGCATCATCGGCATCCTGCTGCTCCAGGACCTGGCGGTGGTGCCGCTGCTGATCATGATTCCCTCGCTGGCGCGCCCGGCCGAGGAGCTGGCCATCACGCTCGGCTGGGCAGCGCTCAAGGCCGCCTTCGTGCTGGCCCTGCTGCTGATCTTCGGCCAGAAGCTGATGCGCAACTGGTTCACCATCGTCGCCAAGCGCCGCTCGCAGGAGCTGTTCATGCTCAACCTGCTCCTGGTGACGCTGGGCCTGGCCTGGGTCACCGAGCAGGCCGGCCTGTCGCTGGCGTTGGGCGCTTTTGTGGCCGGCATGCTGATCTCCGAGACCCAGTACAAGCACCAGGTGGAAGAAGACATCAAGCCCTTCCGCGACGTGCTGCTCGGGCTGTTCTTCATCACGGTGGGCATGCTGCTCAACCTGCAGCTGGTGCTGCAGCACTGGTGGGTGGTGCTGGCGCTGGTGATCTTCCCGGTGCTGCTCAAGTTCGCCATCATCGCGGCGCTGGCCAAGGCCTTCGGCTCGAGCGACGGCGTGGCGATGCGCACCGGCCTGGCGCTGGCCCAGGCGGGCGAGTTCGGCTTCGTGCTGCTCAACCTGGCGATGGGCTCGAAGCTGGTCGACCCCTTCCTGATCCAGCTGGTGCTGGCCTCGATGGTGCTGTCGATGCTGCTCGCGCCCTTCATCATCGACAACATGGACCGCATCGTCATGAAGCTGGCGGCCAACGAATGGATGATGCAATCGCTGCAGCTGACCCAGATCGCCAGCCGCACCATGAAGACCCAGAAGCACGTGATCATCGCCGGCTTCGGGCGCAGCGGCCAGAGCCTGGCGACCCTGCTCTCCGAAGAAAAGCTGCCCTGGTACGCCCTCGACCTGGACCCGGAGCGGGTGCAGGAAGCCCAACGCGCCGGCGCCAACGTCTCCTACGGCGACGCGGCGCGCCGCGAAAGCCTGATCGCGGCCGGCATCAACCGCGCCAGCGCGCTGGTGATCACCTTCGCCGACACCAGATTGGCGCTGAAGGTGCTGCACCTGGTGCACGAGCTGGCCCCGAACCTGGCGGTGATCGTGCGCAGCCACGACGACAGCGACCTCGACGTGCTCAAGCGCGCCGGTGCCACCGAGGTGGTGCCGGAAGCGCTCGAGAGCTCACTGATGCTGGCCTCGCACGCGCTGGTGACCATGGACGTGCCGCTGCGCCGCGTGGTGCACCGCGTGCAGGTGGCGCGCGACGAACGCTACGCCTCGCTGCGCGGCTACTTCCACGGCGCGAGCGACGTCTCGGACGACCTGGAGCACAGCTACGTGCGCCTGCATTCGGTGACCCTGCACAGCGGCGCGGCGGCGATCGGGCAGCATCTGCGCGAGCTGGCGCTGGAGGAAGTGGGGGCGGAGGTGACGACGCTGCGCAGGAACGGGCAGAGTTTGCACTTCGATCCGGAGACGACCCTGCTGGCGGGGGATGTGCTGGTGCTGCGGGGTGAAGGCGAGGCAGTGAGCCGCGCCGAGAGCCGCTTACTGTAGGGTGGGCGGGTCTCCCGCCCACGCGGTGATTGTTACCGACTCCGTTGTCGTGCTCGATGATCTCGCATTTAACTATCGCCGCGTGGGCGGGGAACCCGCCCACCCTACGAAAAACGTAATCGGTTACGACAACGACACCACGCGATTGCGCCCGTTGGCCTTCGCCTGATACAAGGCCGTATCCGCCTGCGCCACCAGATCCTGCGCCACACCCTCGATCGCATGATCGCGCTCGAAATCATCCAGCGAGGCCACGCCGATCGACACCGTCACCGGCACCTCCTCGCCCGTGCTCAGGTGCACCGGATTCAGGGCCACGCTGGCGCGGATGCGCTGCGCCACCATGCTGGCGCTTTCCAGGTCGGCGTCGATCAGCAGCACCACGAATTCCTCGCCGCCGAAACGCGCCAGCGCGTCCGACATGCGCAGTTCGGCCTTGATGCGGTTGGCCACTTCGCGCAGCACCTCGTCGCCGCCCTGGTGTCCCACACTGTCGTTGACCTGCTTGAAGTAATCGATGTCGATGTACATGCAGGAGATGCGGTAGCCCTGGCGGCGCGCCCGCGCGATCTCTTCCACCAGGCGGCGGTCGATGTAGCGGCGGTTGTAGACGCCGGTGAGCGAATCGGTTAGCCCGATGAACTTCAGCATCTCGTTGCTGATGACGTTCTCGAGGCAGATCGCGACAATCGAGCCCATGTGCTCGATGAAATCGGTGCCGAGGGAGGCCGTGAAGCGGTTCGGATCCGCGCTGCCCAGGTTCATGCTGCCGATCAGGCGAGTATTGCGCAGCAGCGGCACCAGGGCCACGCTCTGCAGGTTCTTGGGTGGCTGCGGGAACATGGCGTTATGGCGCGAAGGCGCGTACGGCCCCAGCAGCGGACGCGGGCGGCGCCCTTCCGCCACCCTGAACCCGAGTTCATCGGCATGCTCGCAGAACAGCAGGTTGGGCAGCTGTTCGTAGTCCACACCCAGCTTGTGCATGACGGTATAGATGTCGGCGTCCGGATCGACCAGCGACAGCGTCACGGTATCGAGTTCGGAGATGATCGGCAGCGTGCCGAAGATGGTCGACACCAGTTCCTGGAACGAGCTCGCCCCCACGATCTGCAGGTCGAAAGCCTGGTGGCGGGTCATGATCGAGTGGTTGCGCTCGGCCTGCTCGAGCAGGTACGCCATGCGGGAACGCAGGGTCTCGTTCTCCAGCATCAGTTCTCGCGTCTGCGCATCCGGCTCGTGCATTGAAAATTCCTTTCAGCAATAACCGTAACATTACGCCATCTTTCTTGCCTTGGAAACGAAAAATCGCCCGGGTGGGCGATTTAACGACACTGCAACACCTATGCGGTCCGCATGCGGGCGGCCGCGTGGGTTCAGAACGCGATGGCGGTATCGAGCTGCTGGCCGACGCGTAAGGACGCGCCCTCGCCTCTCGTGACGATGCAGTTCATGCCCATGCAGACCGCGCCTTCCATGCGCGGGTTGGCGCGGTAGCTTTGCAGGATGTCGAGCGGGTCGGGGCCGGGAATGCCGGTGGCCGGGTCGATCGCCGGGATCGGGCAGCGCGCGCAGGGTTTCACCGGACGGATCGCCAGGGCATCAAGCGCGAAGGATTCCACGTAGTCTTCCTCGAAGGCCTCGATGCCGTCGACCACCAGGTTCGGGCGGAAGCGGTTCATCAAGAGCGGCGCGCGGCCGGCAGCTTGCAACCTGGCGTTGAGGTCGTCGAGCGAGGCCTGGCCGATGACCAGGATCGGATAGCCGTCGGAGAAGCGGGTTTCGGCGGGCACGCCGCCGGTCCACTTGGTGCTGGTGGGACGCTGCACGTCCGGGCGGAAGCGCACCAGGCGGCAAGGCCCTTGAATGGCATCGGCGAACCAGCCGGCGACGGCATCGCCGCAGTCGGCGGCTTCCACGCTGTGGTCCCAGATCTGGACGGTCATCTTCGCGGCTGCGGGATCATGCGCGAGGGGCAGGCGCAGCGGCGGCATGCCGGGTGCGCTCACCTCGACGGCACCGCCATCGATACGCGGGGTGAAGAGCGCCATGCGCGGGTATTCGCGCTGGGTCAAGAACTGGCCCTCGCGGGTGACCAGCATCCACTCGCGGTCGTGCACGCCCTGCGCGACCAGGCCCGAGACGAGGAACTGCGCCTCCTCTACCTGGATGCCGGCGCAGGACTTGATCGGGTAGATGAGGAGTTCGGTAACGATGGCCATGCTGTCGGAGCTCGCGAGTGAAGGCCGACAGTATGGCAGCAAACCAGAGCCTTGTCCTCAGCCCTTGGTGGCCTTGGCCTTTTCGATGCGCTCGCGCTGCAGGCGCGCCTCGAAGCTCTTGGCGGCGCCGGCGGCCAGCTTGCGGCAGCCTTCCGGATCGATGAAGGGGGTCGTGTCCGCAGTCTTGCGCTTGGCCTTGTCGAAAGCATCGCTGAAGCCTGGATGGGCAGCGATCACGATGTCGCACTTCAGCTTGGCGACCTTGTCGATCGTCTGGCGGAAACTGGCCGAGCGGTCCGGGTAGCCGGCGCCGCCGGTGTAGTAGAAGCCATCGGTGGACACCGCGGTCAGGCTGTCGGCGTAGACCATGTCCAGGCACTTGCCCTGCTCGCAGGACTGCCAGCTCCAGGTGGTGCCGCCGGGCGTGTGGCCGGGCGTGTAGTGGACGGTGAAACGCAGCGGGCCGACCGAGAGGGTTTCGCCGTCCGCGACTTCCTTTACCTGCGCGATCTTCGGAATGTAGGCGCGTTCTTTCGGGTCGTACTGCGGGTCGTCGGTCCCGGGCGTGCCGTCGCGCAGTACCTGGGCGCCGTGCGGGCTGTGGGCGACCGTGGCGCCGCTGGCCTTCTGCAGCGCGGCGATGCCGCCGGCGTGGTCGAAGTGGGCGTGCGAGTTCAGGATCAGCTTGACGTCCTTCATCTTGAAGCCGAGGGACTCGATGTTCTTCTGGATCAGCGGAGCGGATTGGGGCAGTGCGCCGTCGAGCAGCACGTGGCCTTGCGGGCTGGTGACCAGGAGGGCGGACAGGCCGGCAGTGCCGACGTAGTACGTGTTGCCGTGGATGTTGAAGGGCTTGGCCGGCTGGTTCCATTCCGCGCAGGAAGAACAGTTGATTGCATCCTGCGCCAGCGCGCCGTTCGTGGCCAGCAGGAAGGCGGTAATGAGGAGGCTTGTTTTCATGATTCGCTCACTGATCGTTTGAGTTGGAACTGCTTGTTCAGTCTTAGTTGAACATGGAGGCGCCAAGCGGAAAACTGTTGTGGGACGAATCGCCGTCCATATGGGACGAAAGCAAACGCGAAATGAAAAGCCCCGCTCGAAGGCGGGGCTCACAAGTGTTGCAGCGGTGTGAAATCAGACGTTGAACAAGAAGTTCAACACATCCCCATCCTTGACGATGTACTCCTTGCCTTCCGCCCGCATCTTGCCCGCTTCCTTGGCGCCCGCCTCGCCCTTGTAGGTGATGTAGTCGTCGTAGGAAATGGTCTGCGCACGGATGAAACCACGCTCGAAGTCGGTGTGAATCACGCCCGCCGCTTGCGGGGCGGTGGCGCCGACCTTCACGGTCCAGGCGCGCACTTCCTTCACGCCGGCGGTGAAATAGGTCTGCAGACCCAGTAGCTTGTAGGCGGCGCGGATCAGACGGTCCAGGCCCGGCTCTTCCATGCCCATGTCGGCCAGGAAGTCCTTCTTGTCGGCGTCATCCATCTCGGCAATTTCCGATTCGATTGCGGCGGAGATGGCCACGATTGGCGCATTCTGCTTTTTCGCGAACTCGGTCAGCTTGTCCAGCAGCGGGTTGTCGGTGAAACCGGTGTCCGAGACGTTGGCGACATACATCGCGGGCTTGGCGGTGATCAGGTGCAGTTCGCGGATCAAGGCCATCTCGTCGGCGTCCAGGCCCAGGGTGCGGACCGGCTGGCCTTCGTTCAGGTGCGGCAGCATGCGTTCGCAGATTGCCACCAGCTTGGCGGCATCCTTGTCGCCCGAACGCGCCTTCTTGTTCTCGCGGTGGATGGCTTTCTCGACGGCGCCCAGGTCGGCCAGCGCCAGCTCGGTCTGGATGACTTCAATGTCGTCGATCGGGCTGACTTTGCCGGCCACGTGGACCACGTTGTCGTCTTCGAAGCAGCGCACCACGTTGATGATCGCGTCGGTCTCGCGGATGTGCGCCAGGAACTGGTTGCCCAGGCCTTCGCCCTTCGACGCACCGGCGACCAGGCCTGCGATGTCGACGAATTCGACGATGGCCGGCACGACGCGTTCCGGCTTGACGATGTCAGCCAGCGCCTGCATGCGCGGATCCGGCACCTCGACCACGCCGACGTTCGGCTCGATGGTGCAGAACGGGTAGTTTTCAGCCGGGATGCCGGCCTTGGTCAGTGCGTTGAACAGGGTGGACTTGCCGACGTTCGGCAGGCCGACGATGCCGCATTGGAGGCTCATGGGAACTCTTTCTATTCGGTGAACGCGGAGCGCGAATGCTGCCTGCTCCAAAACCCCACATTGTAACCTCGGACGGGCCGGGTTGCCGAAAAAAACGGCGTGCGCCGCTCCTGCTGTTGTGTCCGATTACAGAGGGGTTCGGTGTAAAAGCGCGTATTTTTGCGCGGTTTATTGCTGATAAGATCAAAAATCCACCATTTCCTGGAATGCCATGCCTCACCAAGCACTGCAACTCGCCGTCGATACCCTGCCCACATCGGGAGTGCTGTCATGACCCACGCGCGCAAGGCCTGGTGGCGCCTGCCCATGCTGCTGGCGCTGCTCCTGCTGGCCTACTTGGCGGTGGCCGCCGTTTGGGCATGGAGCGCCTTCGACGACGCACGCCGTCTGGTCCCAATGGAAGCAGTCGAACTGTCCAACCGCCAGGCCGCGGTCCTGCTGCGCGTCGAAGACCCGGATTTCTACTGGCATCATGGTTTGAGCCTCGGCCAGGGCCAGGGCGTGGCCACCATTTCATCGGCGCTCGCGCGTGAATTATTCCTCGGCAAGGACCGGCTCGACGGTGTGCCCGGCATGATGCAAACGTTTTATCGTGGCGTGTTCGACTGCTGCAAGCGCATCGACCTGGGCCGCGACATGATGGCGCTGGTGCTGGACGCCCGGATGTCCAAGCGCGAACAGCTGCAGCGCTACAGCGCCACCGTCTACATGGGCACGCATGAAGGGCAGCAGCTCAAAGGGCTGGCGCAGGCCGCGCGCAGCTACCTGGGCAAGCCGCTCGAGGCGACGGCGGACGAGGAATTCATCCGGCTGGTAGCGATGATCAAGGCGCCCAACCATTATCACCCGATGCGTAACCACGCGGCGCTTGCACAACGCGTGGCACGCATTCAGGTTTTACTATCTGGACGGTGCGCACCACACAGCTGGCTTGACACGGAATTTGAAGCTTGCAAGTCCTGAGCCGAGGGCGCAATTGCAGCCTCAACTAAAGCGTAGTTACGATGACTCGTCGTCTGAGATCCTAACCTCCTGACCTTAGATTGCAGTCAAAACTGGATCGAAACCCCTGTGAAATCCTACGTGCAGTTTTGCAACTTGCCACTGCGCTAGTGCAGAGTCACATGCCTACAATCCAGATCGACACTAGGAGGCCCCGATGAACATCAAAACAACATCCTTAAAACGTACCGTCGGCGCCATTGGTGTGCTTGTCGTACTTTCTGCATGCGCCCAGCAAACCGCTGAGGAAAAGGGGGCTGAGATGGCAGGCGCCAAGATAGACATCGTAGCTGGGGTCGGCAACGCGTTGCAGGAAAAAGGAGGAAGAGCTGGAGAGTCAGTCGTTGTTGGCGTTGGTACCGTATTCAAAGGTGTGGAACGAGGCACACTGAAGGTAGGGCGGGAGATCGTCGCCGATCGTTCACTGCAGGCCGCCGGCTTGAGTATCACGCGGGTCCAGGATGCTACTGCCGAGGGCGGTACGGCTCATGCACTCGATGCATATGTCATCGCAAAAGTACCGGCCACAGGTACCCTGCGAATGTTCGTCTACGATGCACTGGGTAACGAGATCGGGCGTGCCAATGTCCAACTCGATCTCGGTGCGGATGTCTCCAAATATCACACGTTCCCGTTAGAGTCACAAGTGAAACTGGAAATGGTTCACAAGGTCGGCTTCGCATTTAGCGGCGGGAGCGGTCGCCCAGCGGCTTAGGTATCAGAGTCGCGTATTGTTCAGAAACGGAGTCTCATCACGCACTCTTGGATAGCACGCAGAACAGCTTGCAATTCGCGCATCTGAACATTGCTTAGATCGGCTTAATCAAAGACAGGTCGGGCTTGGCCACGAACGCGGCCAGCTCGTCACGCAGGCGCTGCCCCTCCCCCATTGCGCGCGTCCAGTTGCGGATACGCTCGTCGTGGTCGAGGCCGTAGAACTTGAAGTCCGCCCGGTCCGGCAGCTTGGCGCGCGGCAGGGTGCGCAGGAACTCATCGGATGGCGAAACGATCAGCACGTTATCTAACCAATGGCGGTGCGCCCGCCCCGCGCGGCGCCACGGGAAGCCCTTGTCGAGCCAGCCCGGCACGATGTGCTGCGTGAAGTGCGGGTACAGCACCAGGTCGCCCTTCCCCTCCCCCGCCGCCTTCGCATAGGGCAAGGCCAGATGGTAGTCGATGATGCCGCCGTCCCAGTAACAGCCCGGCGGCAGGTCGGCGATGCCGGTGACCGGCTTCATGATGAGCGGCAGCGTGCCGGACGCCAGCAGGCTGGCCGCGAGGTTCTGGCGTGTCAGCGAAGAAAAATGCGTGGTGAAGGCGTCGAAGCGCTCGCGCAGCCACGGCGTCTGGGCGCGCGCGTCGCCAATCACCACACGTTCCATCATGCGGCCCAGCCAGGCGCGCGAGCAGGCGTTGTGCAGCGCCGCCGTGGCGAAACCGCGCAGTTCGGCGCGCGAGTGCTGCGGCGCCGCCAGGCCGCCCTTGCCGCGCACCGCCAGCAGGTGCAGGCGGTGGTGCGGATGGCTGACGATGTCGTCCTCGTGGCCGCGCACGAATTCGCCCAGCAGGCCCTGCACCACCTCGTCGATCTGCTGCTGGGTCGGCTTCTTGCTGGTGTAGCGCTGTCCGGCGTACAGCTCGCCCAGGCGCGCGAAGGCCTTGACGGGATCGCGCTGGCAGGCGGCGGCCATGCGCCAGGCGCCGATCGAGGAACCGATGAGCACGCGCTCGCGCGGCGCGCCGGGGAGCCATTCGCCGAACATCCACTGGTCGAGCGCCTGGAAGATCAATCCCTTGGGGCCGCCGGCCGCGGCCGGCACGATGGCGATGTCCTGCGCGCGCAAGCCCTGCGCGCCGATCTGGGCCAGGGCCAGGGGCCCGGCGTGGAATGTGAGTGCCTTCATGGGGCGAAATTATCTCAGGAAGAACGTCGTTGCGCAGGCTCAAGGGTGGCATGGAGGCGCTGCGTAACATGGGTCTTTCGCTTTCGCGGAGTCCGCCATGCCCTTTCGACTTGCCTTGTTCCTGATGCTGCTGTTCTCCTGCGGCCGGCTGGCGGCAGCCGACAGCGGAACAGACCGTTCGGTCCTCATCGAGCGGCATCACCAGCACTTCACGGTCGATGCCGACGGCGCCTATACCCTCGATGTCGATCTGGTGAAAACCATCGCCACGCCCTCCGCCGTCGAGCAGCATGCCGAGCAGTTCATCAGCTTCAATGGCTCGCTCGACAAGGTGGAATCCATCGAAGCCTGGACCACCAAGCCCGACGGACGCCGCGTGAAAGTTGAACCGCAACAGATCCGCGACCAGCACGAAGCGGCCTCGCTCGAGGCCCCCATGTTCCAGGACACGCGCCTGAAAGTCGTCATCTTCCCCGGCGTGCAGGCCGGCGACACGCTCACCCTGCGCTATTCGCTACGGCGCCACACACCCCTGTTCCCCGGCCAGTTCGAAGATTTCACCGTGGCCGGCCCCTACCGCCACAAGGATTTCCAGCTCACCTACGACCTGCCGGCCTCGATGACACTGCAGGCGGACGCCGTCGGCTTCGTGCCGGTGGCCACCAACAGCGCGCCGGGCCGCCGCCGCCATGCCTTTCGCTACGTGGACGGCGACAACGCACGCATCGAGCAGGGCTCGGTGAGCTACCTCGACTATGGCCGGCGGCTGGTGGTCTCCACCTTCCCCGACTACCCGGCCTTCGCGCAGGCCTACCATGCGCGTGCCAGCGCGGCAGCCAGGCCGGATGCGGCCATCGCGGCGCTGGCAAGCCAGCTCACGCAAGGACTCGAGAACGTGCAGGCGCGCGTAATCGCGCTGTCGGACTGGGTCCGGCGCAATATCCGCTACGTCGCGGTTTACCTGGGGCCGGGTGGCGTGGTGCCGCATCCGGCTTCCTCGGTGCTGGCGAACCGCTATGGCGACTGCAAGGACCATGCGGTGCTGCTGCAGGCCCTGCTGGCGGCCGCCGGCATTCCTTCCAGCGCCGCGCTGGTCAACGGCGACGATGCCTATCGCCTGCCTGCGGTGCCGACGCTGGGCGTGCTGAACCACGTGATCGTCTACGTGCCAGAATTGCAGCTCTTCCTGGATCCGACCGCCGGCACGGTCGCGGGCGGCTTCCTGCCCCCAAGCCTGCTCGGCAAACCGGTGCTGCTGGCGGAGTCCGGCGGGTTTGCGGTCACGCCCATCTACCAGCCGGCACGCAGCCGCACCCTGACGCGCTTCGATATCGCGCGCGACGGCAGCAGCCGCTTCCATGTCCGGCGCACCAGCGGCGGCGCCATCGCCGAACCCTACCGCCAGGCCGTGCGCGGCACGCCCCAGTCCGAGCGCGAGCGTTTTGTCAGGCGCATGCTGGCAGGGCTTGGGCAGACGGGCGACGGCCTGTTCGAGCCAGGCGAGACCGACAGCGCCGGCAAAGGATCGCCCCGGGACGACTACACACTGGGCTTCTCGGGCGCGACGGACGGCTTCGTCCGCCTGCCGGGTCCGGCCGCGCTGGCCACCACCTACAATTTCTGGGGCGGACTGGGCGACGCGGTATTCGAGCTGGGACGCGAGCCGGAACGGCGCCAGGAATTCGTCTGCCCCGCCATCGATGCCGAGGACGAGCTGCGCTATGCGCTGCCGCCGCGCACCCGCGTGCTGGCGCTGCCCAAAGAGGTGACGGTGGATGACGGCAGGTTCTTCTACCGCTCGCAGTATGTGCGGCAGGGGAATGAGGTAGTGGTGAAGCGCCGCCTGCAGTTCCGCCATACGGCGGCCACCTGCACGCCGGAAGACTACCGACAAATGCGACCGGCGCTGGAGCGCATGATGGGCGACCTGCGCGGGCAGGTCGTGGTGCAGGGACGCTAGCGCGGTCCGGTTGCCGGCCGCGCGTTCAGGCGGTATGCAACTGCATCATCGCCACGTCCATCTTGCCTTCGCAGCACAGCGGAATGATGCGCAGGGCCTTGTCGATTGATTCCTCAATCAAGGTCTGCTCTTCGCGGCGCGGGCGGTGCAGCACGAAGTCGGCCACGCCCTGCTGCAGGTTGAGGCTGCGCGGATGGCCGATGCCGAGGCGCAGGCGCCAATATTCCTGGGTGCCCAGCGCGGAGGTGATGTCCTTCAGGCCGTTGTGCCCGCCCGAGGAGCCGCCCTTCTTGAGCTTGGCGACGCCCGGCAACATGTCGAGCTCGTCGTGCACGACGAGCACCTCGTCCGGATTGATTTTATAAAAGCGCGCCAGCGCGCCGACCGACTGGCCGGAGCGGTTCATGTAGGTCAGCGGTTCCAGCAGCCAGACTTCGTTGCCCGCGATCCGGGTCTTCGCCACCATCGCATTGAAGCGCGATTCGCGCTGCAGGCGGCAGCCCGGCAGCGAATTGGCGAGATTGTCGACCAGCCAGAAGCCGGCGTTGTGGCGGGTTTGTTCGTATTCCGGGCCCGGGTTGCCGAGGCCGACGATCAGACGGATGGACATGCGCTGTCTACTTTGATTCTGGGAAAAACAGGATTATCGCTGAAAAACGTAGGGTGGGCGGCTCCATCTGGCGATGTGATCCGCCCGTACGCCAATGCCGCCCACGCGTCCAAATCACGGTGCTGCTGCCTGCGCGTCTGCTCACCCGCTTGTTGAACGCGTGGGCGGCACTGACGTCACGGCTGATCCCGACATCCGGGTGGAGCCGCCCACCCTACGAGTTGCAAGGCGCCAGGATGGAAAACAAAAAACCCGCCGGGCAAGCCACGGCGGGTTTTTGATCCAGCAAGCCGCCGAAGCGGCCGGCAAAGAAAGATATTACTCAGCAGCGGCTTCAGCCGAAGCAGCGCCACGCGGGATCGAGGTGGTCACCAGGGTCAGGTTCTGGCCGTGGGTCAGCGCGGTCACGCCTTCCGGCAGGGTCAGGTCGTTCACGTGGATCGACTGGCCGGCTTCCAGCTTGCTCAGGTCGACTTCGATGAACTCCGGCAGTTTGCCCGGCAGGCAAGCCACTTCCAGTTCGTTGGCGACGTGCGAGATGACAGCGCTGCTCAGCTTGACGGCTGGCGAGATCTCGGCGTTGACGAAGTGCAGGGTGACCTTGGTGTGGATCGGCTTCGATGCGTCGACGCGCTGGAAGTCAGCGTGCAGGACCAGTTGCTTGTATGCGTGCATCTGGAAGTCGCGCAGCAGGACTTGCTGGGTCTTGCCTTCGATTTCGAGGTCCAGGACCGAACCGTGGAAAGCTTCTTTCTTGAGCGCGTGGAACAGCGCGTTGCCATCCAGAGCGATCAGTTGCGGGGCGTCGGCGCCACCGTAGATGATGCCCGGGGTCTGGCCAGCGTTGCGCAGGCGGCGGCTCGCTCCGGTCCCCTGCTGAGTGCGGTTGAATGCGACTACTTTCATGTGAAACTCCAAAAATAAATGGGTCCGAATGCAGGCACGAATGCCGGCCCGGTAACCCAGTGGTGACCGCCCCGCGACCAGGGCAGTCGAGAACAAGCGCCGTACAGCACGCTCAAGAATTCGGTAAACCCAAGATGTTACAACGGCGCGCCGGCTACGTCAGCCAGGCGCGCCGTGAAAAACGACGAAGTGTTGCTTATTCGGCGAACAGCGAGATGACCGAGTCACCCTTCACGATGCGCTTGAAGGTTTCGGCCAGCAGCGGTGCGCTGGTCAGCTGGCGGATCTTGCTGCAGGCGGCGCCGGCCGGGCTCAGCGGGATGGTGTCGGTGACGACCAGCTCGTCGAGCGGGGAATTCTGGATGCGGTCGATTGCCGGGCCCGACAGCACCGGGTGGGTGCAGTAAGCGACGACTTTCTTGGCGCCGCGCTCTTTCAGCACTTCGGCGGCCTTGGTCAGGGTGCCGGCGGTGTCGACCATGTCGTCCATGATCACGCAGTTGCGGCCTTCGACTTCACCGATGATGTTCATGACTTCCGACACGTTCGCCTTCGGGCGGCGCTTGTCGATGATCGCCAGGTCGCAGCCGAGGCGCTTGGCCAGCGCACGGGCGCGCACCACGCCGCCGACGTCCGGCGACACGACCAGCAGGTCGTCGTAATTGCGCTTCTGCAGGTCGCCCAGCAGGATCGGCGATGCGTAGATGTTGTCGACCGGGATGTCGAAGAAGCCCTGGATCTGGTCGGCGTGCAGGTCCATGATCAGGACGCGCTCGACGCCGGCTTCTTCCAGCATGTTGGCAACGACCTTGGCCGAGATCGCGACGCGCGCCGAGCGCGGGCGGCGGTCCTGGCGGGCGTAGCCGAAGTAAGGGATGGCGGCGGTGATACGGCCTGCCGATGCGCGCTTGAGCGCGTCAACCATCAGGATGATTTCCATCAGGTTGTCGTTGGTCGGTGCACAGGTCGATTGCAGGACGAAGACATCCTTGCCGCGCACGTTCTCGTTGATCTCGACCATGACTTCGCCGTCCGAGAATTTCGAGACGACTGCTTTACCGAGAGGGATGCCGAGATTCTTGGCGACCCCCTCTGCTAGTGCCGGATTAGCGTTGCCGGTAAAAACCATCAGGTTTTCGTAAGCCATGGAGGGAGTCCCAAGAAATGCGTTGTTGAATCTGGAAAAACAATCAGCCGGTCGAGCCGGCTGATTAGCTTATGGATGCAGGCCGAACGCTGCACCGCTGTTTATCCCGCCGGAGGATCATGCCTCGACAGCCGGGAAAACTTTGGCAGGGGAACAAGGATTCGAACCTTGGAATGCCGGAATCAAAATCCGGTGCCTTAACCAACTTGGCGATTCCCCTACACGACTGAACTGCTTGCCGTTACATTCTACGTATTTTAACGTCTAACGTCGCGACAGGCAAAATTTTATTCTACAACTCGTTGATTTGCAAGAGCGATTTCATCGGGTGGCTCGCCAGCGAATGCGCTTTCCAGGCTTTCCACCGCTCCGGCACCTGTGCCAGAACCTGGTCCGCTTCGCGCTCACCGGAGAAGGCACAGAACACACATGCCCCCGAGCCAGTCATCCTGGCATCGCCGTAGCCGCCCAACCATCTCACCGCCTCTGCTACCGGCGGGAACAGGCGTTCAGCCACGTCCTGCAAATCATTTTTCCCGAAGCCAATCTGCTTGCCTGAAACAGCGAGGCTGCTGGAAAAGTCCGCTATTGTAACGGGCTTCGTATCCCTCGTCAAATCGTGCGCGGAAAAAATTGCTGGGGTCGGCACGGCGACGCCCGGCTCCAGCACCACGTACCAGCAGTCCGGGCCCGGCACGGCCTGCAGCGCTTCGCCCACGCCTTCCACAAACGCGGTCTCGCCGAACAGGAAGAAGGGGATGTCGGCGCCCAGCGGCAGTCCCAGGTCCATCAGTTCCTGCTGGCTCAAGCCGGCCTGCCACAGGTGGTTGGCCGCCATCAGCGTGGTAGCCGCGTCCGACGAGCCGCCGCCCAGCCCGCCGCCCATCGGCAGGATCTTCTCGATGGCGACATCGATGCCCGGCGGCAGGCGGCCGTGGCGACGTTGGTACTCCGCCTGCAGCAGGCGCAGCGCGCGCACGATCAGGTCCTGCTCCTGCGGCACGCCAGGCACCTCGTTGGTGCGCACGATGAGTTCGTCGTCGCGCAGGTCGAAATGCAGGGTGTCGCCGTAGTCGATCAGCTGGAACACGCTTTGCAGCAGGTGATAGCCGTCGGCGCGGCGGCCGGTCACGTGCAGGAACAGATTCAGTTTGGCCGGAGCCGGGCAATCATGAAGCGAACGCATTGATGCTTATCCCTGCCCTGCCGGATTGATGACAATGCGGATCTCGAGGTCCTGGATGTCGTCCACCGCGGCCCGGGTGGCGTGGATGACGCGCGGCGCCGGCTGGGCGGCATTCGGGTCCTGCCATTCGACGAAGCGCAGGCGCCAGCCGTCCTGCGTGACGACCTCGTTGCGTGCCGGCGATGCGCTGAAGCGCTGTCCTTGCGCATCCACGGCATAGCCCTGCAGCCAGTCGCGCAGGCCGGACACCGGCAGCGGCCAGCCCAGCGTGCGCTGGCTCAGCGTGTCGACGTCGGCTTCCGTCACCGGCGCGCGGCCGGCCTGGGTCAGCGTAGCCGACTGGGGCGTGACCTCGATGGTCGCGACCGTCTGGCCCAGCGGGTTGGCGATGGTGACATCCACACGACCCGGGCGCTGCGCCCAGTCGAAATTGACGGTCATCGATTCGCGGTTGCCGCTCTTCTGGTAGTTGACCGACAGGCGGCCGTCCAGGTCGATGCTGTCGCGGTAGGCGCCCACGGTGGCGACATTGGTGCTGGTGGTGGCGCAGCCGGCCAGGGTGATGAAGGCAGCGCTGAGGGCGAGCAGGGACAGGCGTCGGCGCATTGATATCGTTAGCGGCATCGGCAATGGGGTCGGAATCGAAAGCGTGGATTATTTCACAAGCTCTGGCGCAGGCGCGCCAGCGTGCTGCGCAGGGTGTCGTTCTGCGGGTCCTTGGCGCGCGCCTCGCGCCACAACTCCTGCGCGGCGGCCTGCTGCCCCTTCTGGAACAGCACCTCGCCCAGGTGCACGGCGATTTCCGGGTCGCGCCGCAGCGCATAGGCATTGCGCAGGTATTTTTCGGCCTCGTCCAGCTTGCCCAGGCGGTACTGCACCCAGCCCATGCTGTCCATGATGAAGGGGTCGCCCGGCGCCATCTCGAGCGCCTTGGCGATCAGGGTGTAGGCTTCCTGCAGGCGGACATTGCGTTCGGCCAGCGAATAGCCAAGGGCGTTGTAGGCGTGGTGGTTGTCCGGCGCCAGCGCCATCACCTCGCGCAGCAGCTTTTCCATCACCTCGACGCGGCCGACCTTTTCGGCCAGCAGGGCGAAGTCGTACAGCAGGTCCGGGTTCTTCGGGAAGCGCTTGGCGGCGGCTTCCATCAGCGTATAGGCTTCCAGCAGGCGGCCGGCATCGCGCAGCAGCTGCACCTCGGCCACCGCCACCTGCGCCTGCTGCCCCGGCTCGATGGGTTTCAGGCCGGCCAGCAGCTTGCGCCCGCCCGCCAGGTCGCCCCCCTTGGCCATCAATTGGGCGCGGCGCAGCTGGGCGCTGAGCAGCAGCTCGGGGTCGGTGCCCGCGGGCACCTTGTCGAGCCAGGCCAGCGCGCCCGGGGCATCGCCGCGCTCGTCCGCGATCTGGGCCAGGATCAAGAGCGCCCGGGTCGGGTCGCGCTCGTCGTCCGGATTGCGGCCGAGCACCTCGACGAAGCGGGTGAAGTAGCCTTCGGCGGCCTTGGCGTCGTTCATCTGGGTGGCCAGCACGCCCAGCGCGTACAGGTTGCCGGCATCGTCCGGGCGTCCCTTGAGCAGGGTCTCGAACTGGGCGCGCGCCTGCGGGTACTGCTTCTGGTTGACCAGTACCCGGGCGTGCGCGGCGCGCACCTCGCGCGCCTCCGGATGGGTTTTGAGGAAGGCTTCCAGCATCGGGGCGATCTTCGCGTCGTCCCCGATGACCTGGGCCATCATGAGCACCGCGATTTCGGAATCCGGCTTGACGGCAAGCGCGGCCTGGGCTGCGCGCTGGGCCGCTTCCCGGTCGCCGCGCGCCAGGGCCGCCTGGGCGCGCACGATGTGCGCTTCGAACGTGTCGTTGTAGGGAGCGATGACGCGCTCGAGCATCGCATTGGCCGCGTCCTTGTCCTTGGCGCGGCCAAGCAGTTGCTGGATCTGGAACAGCAGCACGCCGCGCTTCTCTGGAGGCGCTTCCTTCAGGCGCTCCACGAAGATCGGTTCGACGTCGGCGATATTGTCCGAGGTGACCACCATGCCGACGAAGTACTGGGTTGCCTCGTCCGACTGCGGGTCGAGCTCGCGCCACAGGCGTACGGCGGCCAGGGTGTCGTCGGCCTGGCGCGCGGCTACCGCCATCTCGGCCGCGCGGCGCGCCAGGCGCGGGTCGCGCGTCTGCTGGGCCAGCGACAGCATGGTGAGATACGGGCCCTGCCAGTCGCCCTTGCGGAATGCAAACTCGGCCTTAAGTAACTGGTTCAGCATGCTGCTGGTCAGCTCGACCTTCGGCAGCCGCGCTTCCACCTCGGCCCGTGCTTTCGCCTCAGCCTCCTCCTCGTCGTCCGCCTGCGCGGTGTCGGTGTCGCCGGACTGCGCCTCGGCGTCGGCCAGCGGCGTGTCCGAAGAGGCGCTTGCAGCCCCGGGCACGGCCTGTTGTGCGGTTTGCTGTCCGGGCGCGACAGCGCATGCCGCCAGGATGCTGGAGAGGGTTACAATGACGAAAGCGTTTTTCAAGGCAATTCCATTCTGAGATGTTGTCTCTGATTCTACGCTCAAGCATGCGCCCGCGTGCACTGCAGCGCGTTTACTTAATGGCTGCCTAAGAATTTACACCACTCCCCTTACCCCATGCCTGAACTGCCAGAAGTAGAAGTCACCCGGCGCGGTGTCGCGCCCCATATCGAAGGCCGCGTCGTCGAAGGGGCGGTCTTGCGCCGCGAAGGCCTGCGCTGGCCCTTCCCGCCCGGCTTGTCCGAGCTGCTGGCCGGACGCCGCATCCTTGCTACCGGCCGCCGCGGCAAGTACCTGCTGATCGAATTCGAGCACGGCACCCTGATCGTCCACCTCGGCATGTCCGGCCACCTGCGCGTGCTGCCGCCCGGGATCGAGCCGCGCAAGCACGACCACTTCGACCTGGTGGTGAACGGTCCGGAGGGCCGGCAGGTGCTGCGCCTGCACGACCCGCGCCGCTTCGGCGCCGTGCTCTGGCACGGCAAGGACGAGGGCGAGCTCGAAGAACACCTGCTGCTGCGCGGGCTCGGCGTGGAGCCGCTGGGCGAGGGCTTTTCGGGTGAACTCCTGTGGCGCGAGACGCGCAAGCGCAATGCGCCGATCAAGCAGGTGCTGCTGGCGGGCGACATCGTGGTCGGCGTCGGCAACATCTACGCCTGCGAAAGCCTGTTCCGCGCCGGGATCAACCCGAAGACGCCGGCCGCGCGCATCAGCCGCGCCCGTTACGACCGGCTGGCCGAGGCCATCAAGGACATCCTGGCGGCCGCCATCGTGCAGGGCGGTAGCACGCTGCGCGACTTTATTGCGGTAAACGGGCAATCTGGGTATTTCCAGCAGACATATTTCGTCTATGATCGTGCTGGAGTGCCCTGCCGCAACTGTGGGTCGCCGGTCCGCCAGATCAAGCAGGGCCAGCGTTCGACCTTCTACTGCGTGCAGTGCCAGCGCTGAACGTTACGAACACACAAAGATGCAGGATTTTCAACAGTATGGCGCCTGGCGCGCCGCCGTCGCGCAGCAGTTGGAGGGCTATGGCGCCGCGCTGCGCGAGGCCGCGCTGATCGACGGCGCCGGCGAGCAGCAGCTCGCGCGCGCCCTGGCGCGCCTGCGCGACGACCGCCTGTCGGTCGCCTTCGTGGCCGAGTTCTCGCGCGGGAAGACTGAACTGATCAACGCGATCTTCTTCGCCGACTACGGCCAGCGCATCCTGCCGTCAAGCGCCGGGCGCACCACCATGTGCCCGACCGAGCTGCTGTACGACCCGGCGCTGCCGCCCTGCATTCGCCTGCTGCCGATCGAGACCCGGCGCCAGCACCTGTCCACCAGCGATTTCCGTGAGGACGCCGCTGCCTGGACCGTGCTGCCGCTCGAACTGGACGCCCCGGAGCGCATGACGGAGGCCTTCCGCCAGGTGAGCCAGACCCGCCGCGTGCCATCGATCGAGGCACAGGAATACGGCCTGTGGGATCCGGAAGACCCCGACCTGGCTTCCAGCCTGGGGGCGGACGGCACGGTCGAGATCCCACAATGGCGCCACGCCATCATCAACCTGCCCCACCCGCTGTTGAAACAGGGCCTGGTGATCCTCGACACGCCCGGCCTGAACGCGATCGGCACCGAGCCGGAGCTGACCCTCAAGCTGATCCCGAACGCGCATGCGGTGCTGTTCGTGCTGGCCGCCGACACCGGCGTGACCAGGAGCGACATCGACGTCTGGCGCACCCACATCGGCGCCGGGCCGGGACGCCTGGCGGTGCTGAACAAGATCGACGCCATGTGGGACGAACTGCGCTCGCCGCAGGAAAACGAGGCCGAGATCGCACGCCAGCAGCACGATGCCGCCCAGCTGCTCGGCCTGGATGCCGCACGCGTGTACCCGGTGTCGGCGCAGAAGGCCCTGGTCGGCAAGATCAACGGCGACATGGCCCTGTTCGAAAAAAGCCGCCTGGGCCTGCTGGAAGCCGCGCTGTTCCACGACCTGGTGCCGGCACGCCGCGCCATCATCGCGGGCCAGCTGCGCGCAGACCTCGAGCAGCTGGCCACCGGCCAGCGGGCGCTGGGCGCGGCGCGCATGCGCGACCTGGTCGAGCAGTTGCAGGAACTGAAAAGCCTGCGCGGCAAGAACCAGGGCGTGATCGCCCACATGATGCGCCGCGTCGAGCTGGAAAAGAAGGAATTCGACGCCAGCCTGTTCAAGCTGCAGGGCACGCGCGCGGTGTTCGCGCGCCTGTCCACCGAGCTGTACTCGACGCTGGGCATGGACGCCGTGCAGGAGCACACCGACGCCGTACGCGCGGCCATGCAGGCGGCGCGCTTCGCGACCGGCATGCGGGCGCCGGTGCGCAGCTATTTCGAGGCGATGCGCGCCAACCTGGAGGCGTCATCGGGCAAGGTCGGCGAGATCGGCGCCATGATGGACAGCATGGTCCGCAAGTTTTCAAGCGAGCATGGCCTGTCCCTGGGCAGCCCGATGTCGCTGTCGCTGGAGCGCTACCGGCGCGAAATCGATGAGGTGGAAGCGCTGTTCCTGAAGCAGTTCGGCACCGCCACCCTGCTCATGACCAGCCGCGCCACCCTGCTCGAGCGCTTCTTCGACTCGATCGCCTCGCGCGTGCGCCACATCTTCCGCGCCGCCAACACCGATGCGGAAGCCTGGCTGAAGGTGATCATGGCCCCGCTCGAGACGGCGATCCGCCAGCACCGCGACCAGCTGCGCCACCGCCAGGCTTCGATCCAGCGCATCCACGACGCCACCGACAGCCTGGAACAGAAGATCGCCGCCTTCGAGAGCAGCCAGCAGGCCTGGGACGGCACCCGCGCGCAGCTGGCGGGCATGGCGGAGCAGCTCGCCGCAGTATTGGAGAAACAAGCAGCATGAAACGCCTCACCGAATTCGACCAGCTGGCCGACCCGACTTTTTCACAAGCGGTGATCGACTGGCAGCGCAGCCACGGCCGCCACACCCTGCCCTGGCAGAACACCACCGACGCCTACCGCATCTGGCTGTCCGAAATCATGCTGCAGCAGACCCAGGTGGCGGCGGTGCTCGGCTACTACGCGCGCTTCCTGGAGCGCTTCCCGACCGTGCAGGCGCTGGCCGAAGCGCCGAGCGAGGACGTGATGGCGCACTGGAGCGGCCTGGGTTACTACACCCGCGCGCGCAACCTGCACGCCTGCGCCAAGCGCGTGGTGCAGGACTACGGCGGCGTGTTCCCGAGCGACCCGGCGCTGCTGGCCGAGCTGCCCGGCATCGGCCGCTCGACCGCCGCGGCGATCGCCGCCTTCTCCAGCGGCGCGCGCGCCGCGATCCTGGACGGGAACGTCAAGCGCGTGTTCGCGCGGGTGTTCGGCATCGACCAGTATCCGGGCGAGAAGCGGGTCGAGGATGCGCTGTGGCGGCGCGCCGACGCACTGCTGCCGGCGGAAGGGATCGAGTCGTACACGCAGGGCCTGATGGACCTGGGCGCGACGCTGTGCACCCGCAGCCGCCCGGATTGCCCGCGCTGCCCGCTGCAGGCGAGATGCGTCGCCTACGCGACCGGGCGCACGGCCGAACTCCCGGTACGCAAGCCGAAGAAGGCCGCGCCGGAAAAGCGCGCCGCGCTGCTGGTGGTGATCGACCGCGGGCAGGTGCTGCTGGAGCAGCGCCCGGGCACGGGAATCTGGGGCGGGCTGATGTCGCTGCCCGAGGTCGACGGGCACCTGGGGGTCGATGTGGATGCCGTGTCGTCGCCGGAGGTGGCCGCCGCCGCGGCGCAGTTCGGGACGGTGGACGAGGTGCAGGCGCTCAGGCCGCTGGTGCATGTGTTCACGCACTACAAGCTGCATATCGCGCCGTGGCAGGTGACGCTGGATTCGCGTGGGAGTGCAACCGGCAGGCACCTGTGGTGGGATCTGCATGCGATTGGAGAGGCGCCGCTGCCGGCGCCGGTGAAGAAGCTGCTGCAGGAGCTGGGACAGCCGGGGTTGTTTGGTTAAGGTCAGCGGACCGCCAGCGCCCTTATCCCCACCAACCTCAAGACCGTCATTCCGGCGAAGGCCGGAATCCAATTTTTCCCGCGAACCGCAAACGCTTGCGTGCCCCCGTCAACATGACGCAACGAACTTGGATTCCGGCCTTCGCCGGAATGACGTGCGAAAACTAGCGGCTGGCGAGTAGCGTCAGAAGTGATCGAGCGAGAAGATGCGCCGATGCTCACGAATCGCATACCGATCCGTCATCCCTGCAATGTAATCCGCAATCTTCCTCGCCTGCCGCATCGGATCCCCTTCCACCTGGTAATCGTTCGGCAGCAGCACCGGGTCAAGCAGGAAGGCCTCGAACAGCTCGCGCACGATGCGGCTGGCCTTCACGCGCATGCGGTTCACCTGGAAGTGCCGGTACAGATTCGCGTACAGGAAGCGTTTCAGCGCCGTGGTCTCCGCGCGCATCTGCGGCGAGAAGCGGATCAGGGGCGGCGAGGCGCGCACGTCGTCGATGTCCTTCGGCGCCGCTTCCTCCAGCAAGGCCCTTGAAGTCTCGACCAGGTCGGCCGTCATCGCCGTGATCATCAGGCGGATCGTCTCGTACAGCGCGCGCCGCCCCGGCAGGCCCGGATACTGGGTCTCGACCGTATGGCGGTGGCGCGCGAACAGCTCCACTTCTTCCATCTGCGCCATCGTGAGCAGGCCGGAACGCAGGCCGTCGTCGATGTCGTGGTTGTTGTAGGCGATCTCGTCGGCCAGGTTGGTCAGCTGCGCTTCCAGGCTGGGCTGGCTACGCTCCATGAAACGGCGCCCGAGCTCGCCCAGCTGGCGGGCGTTCGCCAGCGAGCAGTGCTTGAGGATGCCCTCGCGGGTTTCGAAGGTGAGGTTGAGGCCGTCGAAGGCGCCGTAGTGCTCTTCCAGCTCGTCCACCACGCGCAGGCTCTGCAGGTTGTGCTCGAAGCCGCCGTAGTCCTTCATGCACTCGTTGAGCACGTCCTGGCCGACGTGGCCGAAAGGCGTGTGCCCGAGGTCGTGCGCCAGCGCGGTGGCTTCGACCAGGTCTTCGTTCAGCCCCAGGCTGCGCGCCAGTGTGCGGCCGATCTGGGCCACCTCGATCGAGTGCGTGAGCCGGGTGCGGAACAGGTCGCCCTCGTGGTTCAGGAAGACCTGGGTCTTGTACTCGAGCCGGCGGAAGGCGGTCGAGTGGATGATGCGGTCGCGGTCGCGCTGGAACTCGCTGCGCGACCCTGCCGGCGGCTCGATGTGGGTCCGGCCGCGCGACTTCGACGAATGGGCTGCATAAGGGGCGAGGCGTGCGTCGAAGTCCATGGTGATCATTTCTCCACTGCGTCCTTGGCCACGCAGGCGTCCAGGGTCGCCCGCAGGACCTCCGGCGGCGCCGTCGTGATCGACGGGCTGCCCAGGGGCTTGAGCAGGATGAACTTGATCTCCCCGCCCTCGTTCTTCTTGTCCACCGCCATCAGCTCGATCCAGCGATCAAGGCCGAGGTCGGGCGCCACGGTCGGCAGTCCGGCCGCCTGCACCAGCTTGCGCACGCGCTCCACGGTCGCCGCGTCGATCAGGCCGAGGCGCGCCGACAGGTCGGCCGCCATCACCATGCCGCAGCCGACGGCTTCGCCGTGCAGCCAGGTGCCGAAGCCCAGGCCGGCCTCGATCGCGTGGCCGAAGGTGTGGCCGAAGTTCAGCACCGCGCGCAGGCCGCCTTCGCGCTCGTCCTTGCGCACGACTTCCGCCTTGATCTCGCAGGAGCGCGCGATGGCGTAGGCCATCGCTTCCGGCTCGCGCGCCACCAGCTTCTCGATGTTGGCCTCGATCCACTCGAAGTAGGCGGCATCGAGGATGGCGCCATGCTTGATCACTTCGGCCAGGCCGGCCGCCAGTTCACGCGGCGGCAGGGTGTCGAGGGTGGCGGTGTCGGCGATCACGGCGCGCGGCTGGTAGAACGCGCCGATCATGTTCTTGCCGAGCGGGTGGTTGATGCCGGTCTTGCCGCCCACCGAGGAATCGACCTGCGACAGCAGCGTGGTCGGCACCTGCACGAAGGGCACGCCGCGCATGTAGCTGCTTGCTGCGAAGCCGGCCAGGTCGCCGATCACGCCGCCGCCCAGCGCCACGACGGTGGTCTTGCGGTCGCACTTGTGCTGGAGCAGCGCGTCGAACACCAGGTTCAGCGACTGCCAGTTCTTGTGCTCCTCGCCGTCCGGCAGGATGATCTCGACCACTTCGCGGCCGGCGGCGCGCAGGGCGCCGGCGACGCGCGCCAGGTACAGCGGCGCGACGGTGGTGTTGGTGACGATGGCGGCCTTGCCGCCGTCGATGTGGCGCGCCAGCAGCGCGCCGTCGTCCAGCAGGCGGGGGCCGATCGTGATCGGGTAGCTGCGCTCGCCCAGTTCGACGTTGAGGATGGTGGGTGCCGCTTGGTTCATTGCGTTCATCGGGTCGCTTGCCAGCCGGCGCGCGCGGGCGGACGCATAAGCGGCATCCTGCGCGACGAGCTGGTCCAAAATGATCTGTACCATCGATTGTACGTTAGGTCGGCCGGTATCGATGACGAGGTCCGCGATCTCGCGGTACAGCGGGTCGCGCTGGGCCAGCAGTTCCTCGAGTTTGGCGCGCGGGTCGGCGGTCTGCAGCAGCGGGCGGTTCTTGTCGTGCGCGGTGCGCTGCAGGATGCTGCCGATCGAGGCGCGCAGGTAGACCACGGTGCCGCGCTCGGCCAGCAGCGCGCGGCTGGCGGGATTCAGCACCGCGCCGCCGCCGGTGGCCAGCACCAGGCCGTCCTGCGCGCTCAGCTCGCGAATCATGTCCGCTTCGCGCCGCCGAAAGCTGGCCTCGCCCTCGATCTCGAAGATCCAGGGAATCGATGCCCCGGTGCGCGCTTCGATCTCGTGGTCGGAATCGACGAAGCGCATGCCGAGCTTGCGCGCCAGCTGGCGGCCGATGGTGGTCTTTCCCGCCCCCATCAGGCCGACCAGGAAGATGTTGTTGTTCTTGGGATGAGGCACTGCCAGGTCCGCAGAAATGAAAAAAGACGGCCAGTATAGACTGGCCGCCTCATTTTGCGTCAAACCGGAACCTTCAAACAATCACGGACAGCTGAACGCGACCTTGAACGGAATCGAGGTGGTCGCGCCTGTCGGCGTGGTAACGGTGACGTCGAAAGTCCCGACGCTGCTGGCGACGCAAGGTTCGGGCGCGGTGCTGCGGATGGTAAAGCGGTGGGTTGAACCCTGCGGCCCCATGACGTTATTGCCGGTGTGGTCATCCTTGCCGCTCGTATTGTGCGGCTGGATGTTCGGCACGGTTGCCGGGACCACGCCAACCACGGTGGTATTGGCCAGGCCGGTCACCTGGACCGTCGAGCCAGCCGGCAGCGGATTCAGGTTCAGGTCGTTCAGCTGCAGCGTGAAGACGAGCGGATCGGCCGACGGGACCGGACCAATTTCCACCGTCCGGTTCGGCAGCGGCGTAGTCGCGCCGTTCATGAAGATGTTGTCGGCGTAACTGCCGCCGAAGAAGATCGTGGTCTTCGCGAATTGCGTATTGGTGCCATCGGTCGTGCTGGCGCAGATCGTCGCCAGGCCCGGGCGGGTGCTGTCGGGAGTGGCGCCGGCACCCGTGTTGCATGGGGTGGCCGGGGTATTCGGCAATGCGACGCGTGGGTTCTGGGTGCGGAAATTCACCGAGCAACCGCCGTTGACGGTGGTGCAGCCGCCCTTGTCCGAGGAGCCGATTGCGCCGAGATTGGTCTGGAACACGATCGGCGTGCCGTCCGCGACCGGGTTGCCCGACTGGTCGGCCAGCAGGATGCTGACCACGCTGGCCGGCGTGGTCGTGCCGCTGTCGATGCGCCAGCCTTCGACGTTGGTCACGGTGGTGCTCAGCGACATCGCACGCTGCACCGGCAGGCCGGTGGTCACGACGATGGAGTCGGACAGGGTGGAGATGTCCGGACGGCTGCCGCTGGCCGTATTCGGCAGGGTAGCCTGGACGCGGAAGGTGGTCGGGGTGCTGAGCGAATTGACGGTCGTGATGATTTCGCCGTTCTGGTCAGTGGTGTCCTCTTTCTTGTTGAGCTCGACCGCATTCGCCGGAAGCACCGAGAACACGACGCGCTGGCCCACCAGCGGACGGTCGAAGATATCGAATACGCGGTAGCGCAGGGTCGCGGTCTCGGTGCGGTTGATGCCACCCTGGCCGCGAATCACGATCGATTTTTCCACCGGCGAGGCCGACACGAACTGCACTGATGCCGCCTGCGGCGCTGCGATCTTGAGCGTGACGCTCTTGGAGCCGGTGACGCCATCGGCCGACGCGGTGATGGTGTCGTCGTTGCCACAGCCCAGGTCGCGGTAGACGACCTTGGCCAAGCCATTGTTGGTCGGGGCGCTCGCCGCCAGGGTGGCCTTGCCGGCGATGGCACAGGCCGAGCTGAAGCGCACATTGACCGATTGGGCCGTGTACAGCGCGCCGTTGGCCAGCACATTCACCGACACCTCGGTCGAGTCGTAAGCCACGATGCTCGTCTTCGTCAGGCTCAGGTCGCTGAGCGTGAGCGCGGTGGCGCCGACCGAATAATTGCTTTCGCTGGTCACCGTGGCGCCGCCAACGACGGTCGTCGCCGTTACCTTGCCCGCACCGTTGGCCGACAGGCTAGCGGCGCGCAGCGTCACGATGGCAACGCCGGTGGCGTCGGTCAGGCTGGTGCCGGCTGTCGGCGAGAACACCGCCAGCTGCGGATCGGTGGCAAACGAGACCAGCGCATTCGCCACCGGCTGCCCGGCCTGGTCGCGCACCAGCGCGCGTACCGTCAGCGGCGTAGCGCCGCTCAGCGAATTGCTGGCCTGGCCGCCCGCGTTGACGAAGCTGACAGCCACCGTTGGCGTGGCCGGCACCGCCGGGGTGGTCGGGCTACCGCCCGTACCACCCGAGCCGCTGCCGTTGCCGCCGGTCGTGCCCGGGTTGCCGCCGCCACCGCCGCAGGCCGACAGCGCTGCCGCCAGCAGCAGCGCCAGGCTGCCGCGTACATAGTTGTTTTTCTCTTTCATGTGACGCTCGTTGTTTTGATTATTGATGGGGATTTGCGGTTCAGCGGCCCGCAGCCGCGTCGGTCACGATCTTCGGCGTGATGAACACCAGCAGTTCGGTCTTGGTGCTTTCGCGGCCGGTCGTCTTGAACAGATAGCCGAGCACCGGCACGTCGCCCAGCAGCGGGACCTTGCTTTCGTTGTTGCGTTCGGTCTGCTGGTAGATACCGCCCAGCACCACCGTGCCGCCGTTCTCGACCATGACCTTGGTCTTCACGTGCTGCGTATTGATCGCCGGGCCGGCGCGGGTTTCCTCGCCCTTCGAGTCCTTGTTGACGTCGACGTCGAGCACGACGTTGCCGTCCGGGGTGATCTGCGGCGTCACTTCCAGGCGCAGGTTGGCCTTCTTGAAGGTGATCGAGGTCGCGCCGCTGCTGGTGGCGACCTGGAACGGCAGCTCGACGCCCTGCTCGATCACGGCGACCTGCTTGTCTTCGGTGACCACGCGCGGGCTCGAGATGATCTTGCCCTTGCCGTCTGCTTCCAGCGCCGACAGCTCCAGGTTCAGGAAGCGGTTGTCGGCCGACGAGAACAGCGAAAAGGCGATGCTCGACGGATTGATGCCGTTGATCCCCGCCGCCGGCAGGTTCACCATCGTGGTGTTGGTATAAGCGTCGCCCTTGTCCGGCGTCTGCAGGGTGTCCTGGCCGACGCCGGTCAGGTTGCCGCCGATAGCGATCCGGTTATTGCCGCCAATTCCATAACCCTGGTTGCCACCGCGCAGGGCGCGCATGTCGTTGAAACCCAGCTTGGCGCCGAGGTTGCGCGAGAAGCCGTCGTTCGCTTCCACCAGGCGCGCCTCGATCAGCACCTGCTTGGAGGCGACGTCGGTCTTCTGGATCAGCTTGCGGATGTCCTCGATCTTGGAGGCGATGTCGGTCACGAACAGCTGGTTGGTGCGCGGGTCGATGATGGCGCTGCCGCGCTTGGACAGCACGCGGTTCCGGTTGCTGGTGTCGGCGGAAGCGCCGCCGTCCGGATCCAGGCCGAACACGGTGCGGAAGGCCTCGACCTTCTGGTAGTTCAGCTGGAAGATCTCGGAGCGCAGCGGCTCGAGGTCGGCGATCTGGGCGCGCTGCTCGAGCTCGAGCTTTTCCTTGGTCAGCAGTTCCTCGCGCGGCGCGATCCACAGCACGTTGCCGTTCTTGCGCATGTCCAGGCCCTTGGCCTGCAGGACCACGTCGAGTGCATGGTCCCAGGGCACGTCGCGCAGGCGCAGGGTCAGGTTGCCGGTGACGGAATCGCTGGTGATGATGTTCAGGCCCGAGATGTCGGCGATCGCCTGCAGCGCGGCGCGCACTTCGACGTTCTGGAAGTTGAAGGACAGCTTCTCGCCGCGGTAGCCGCTAGCGTTGCCGCCCGGTCGGTTCGGGTCTTCCTTGACCGGACGCACGTCGACGATCAGCTGGGTGTCGCTCTGGTATACCGACTGTTCCCATGCTCCTTGGGCATCGATGGTCATGCGCACGTTCTCGCCCTGGGCCACGGTGGTGATGCGCGAGACCGGCGTGCCGAAGTCGGTCACGTCCAGGCGGCGGCGCAGCGTCTCCGGCAGGCCGGTGCGCAGGAAGTCGACGATCACCTGGTTGCCGGCCTGGCGCACGTCGACGCCGACCTGGCCGTTCGGCAGGTCGACCACGACACGGCCTTCGCCGTTGCTGCCGCGGCGGAAGTCGAGGTCGCGCAGCAGTTGCTTTGCGCCAGCGGCGACGGGCGCGCTCGACGCGACCGGCATGCCCGACGCATTCACGGCCTGGGCCACGCCGCCCGAGCCTTCGACGGTGACGATCACCGACTTGCCGTCGACGGCGGTGGCATAGTTCAGCGCACGCGCCATGTTCAGCACCAGGCGGGTGCGCGCGCCGGCCTGCACCACGTTCAGGCTGCGCACGTCGCCGAGGTTGATGTCCTGCGAGGTCTTGCCGGTTGCGTTGCTGGTGGCGCCGAAGTCCAGCGCGATGCGCGCCGGGTTGGTGATCGAGAAACCGATCGGCGCCTTGGCCGGCGCTTCGCGCATGGCGATGTTCAGGACCACGTTGGCGCCCTGCTGGTTGGCCGTGATCGATTCGATGGCATTCGCGGGCAACTGAGCCTGGGCCGCGGCGGCGCCCGCGGCAAGCGTCATCAGGACAGCAGCGCCGCAGCGCGCCAGCCAGGCCGGCACGGTGATGCGGAGGGTGCGAATGGTTTGCGTGTTCATGCCTGGGCTCATTTCCCGGTCTCCTTGCTTTCCGCCAGCTCGATCGTCGCCTTGCGCTCGACCCAGTCGCCGGTGGCGTCCTGCACTGTTTCCCTGATGTCGATCGCGCCTTCGCTGATGCGCGTGACCAACCCGTGATTCTGTCCGATGCGCTCGCCCGCCTTGACCCGATAGATCTGCGCGTCGATCTGCACCAGCGCGTAGCTGGCGCCGCCCTTCTGCAGGGTGCCGACCATGCGCATGACGTCGAGCGGGTAATGCTCGAGCACCTCGCGCGGCCGGGTTTCGTCCGGCTGCAGCGGATTGGTGCTGGTCGCCGCCATCCGCGCTATCTCACCCAGCAGCTTGGCCTCGCTGAAGGGCTCGACCGCTTCGCCCGGGTTGTAGGCGTAGGGGACGAATTCCTTCGGTTCCGGCAGCGGTTTCACCTTGGGGAGGGTCTCGCGCTCGACCTGCTTCATCCAGTCGCGCACTTCCTGCACGTCGCCGTCGCCGCAGCCTGCAAGCAGGGCCGCCGTGCCGAACGCGCAGACGATCTGCATCAGCTTGCGCGTCATTTCGCCGCTCCTTCCTTGACCTTCTTCTTGTCCTTACGCGCCTTCTTCTGCGCGCCGATCTCGTCGGCGTCGAGGTAGCGGAAGGTCTTGGCCACCGCTTCCAGCTGCAAAGCGCCGTCGCGCGTCGTCAGGATCATGTTGTTGAGCGTGACGATGCGCGGCAGGTGGGCCATGTCGGCGGCGAAGGCGCCGACGTCGTTGTACTTGCCGCTCACCTTGATGTCGATCGGCAGTTCGGCGTAGTAGTCGCGGATCACTTCCTGGCCCGGCTTGAACAGCTCGAACTGCAGGCCGCGGCCGACGCCGGCCTGGTTGATGTCGGACAGCAGGTCCGCCATTTCCGACTTGCTCGGCAGCTGCTTCTCGAGGCGGACCACATACTGGTCGACCTGGGCCTTCTGGGCCTGCAGGGCTTCGAGGTTGATGGCCTGGGCCATCTTGATCTTGTATTCGTCGCGCAGGCTGGCTTCCTGGGCGGCGAGCCTTTCCTGCTCCTGGAACTGGTCGCTCCAGTAGAAGAAATAGCCGAGGCCAATGACAGCCGCCATCACACCGGCCGCGCACAGCAGGCGCGGGGCCAGCGGCCATTGCCCGGGCTGGCGGCCCTGCAGGTCCTGGAACTGCGCGGCGAGCTCGGCGCCGAGATTCTTGAGGTCGATGTTCATGGTGTGCCCGCCGCCTTCGCAAGCTGTTGTGTGGCGCCGGCCGCCGGCTTCGCGTCCGCATCCTGTTCGCGCAGGCGCTTGATTCCGACGTCCATCTGGAACTCGACGACCTTGCGGCCCGTCTTGCTCTTGTCCAGCGCAGCGACTTTCACTTCGGTCAGGTTCGGACGCTCCAGCCAGGGCGAGGCGCCGGACACGTTGCGCAGCAGTTCGGCGACCCGTTCCTGCGACTGGGCGTAGCCGTTCAGCGTCACCTTCTGGCCAACCTGGCGGAAGGACTTCAGGTACACGCCTTCCGGCGTACGGCGAACCAGTTCGTCGAGCACGTAGACCGGCTGGTTGCGGTCGCTCTGCAGGTCCTCGACCGCCTGCTGGCGCGCCTTCAGGGCTTCGATTTCTTCCTTCAGGGTCTTGATCTGGCCGATCTTCTTGTCCAGCTCCGCGCTGGCCTGCTTGAGCACCAGGTTGCGTTCGTTCTGGACCGAGATGCGGCTGGCGTTCCAGGCGCCGACCAGCAGCACCACGGCGGCGCCGGCAACGCCGCCCGCCGCCAGCATCGCCACGAACGCCGCCTGCTTCTGCTTGCGCCTGGCCTCGCGGTGGGGTAACAGGTTAATGCGGATCATCAGCCGAACCTCCGCAGGGCCAGGCCGCAGGCGACCAGGTAGGCCGCGCCTTCCTGGCGCAGTTGCTGTTCGCGCACCAGCGGACCGTAAGACATGCCTTCGAAAGGCGCTACGATGCTGCTCGGGATGCGGGTGCGGCTGCCGATCAGTTCGAGCAGGCCGGGCAGCGCGGCGCAGCCGCCGGCCAGGTAGAGCTGGTCGATCCGGGTATAGGGCGTGGACGTGAAGAAGAACTGGATCGCGCGCGTGACTTCCAGCGCGGCGCTTTCCAGGAAAGGCGCGAGCAGGTCGGCGCGGTAGTTCTCGGGCAGGTCGTTGGCGCGCTTGCGGGTTTCCGCTTCCTCGTACGACAAACCGTAGGCGCGCACGACATCCTGGGTGAGCTGGTGGCCGCCGAAGGGCTGCTCGCGCTCGTAGATGGTGTCGCCATCCTGCAGCACCGACACATGGGTGGCCTGGGTGCCGATCTGGAACAGGGCGACGATCTGCCCCGGCTTGGCGCCGGCAACACGGTCCAGCGCGGCGCGCGCGGCGTAGGACTCGATGTCCATCACGGTGGCAAGCAGGCCTGCTGCTTCGGCGATCGCGACGCGGTCTTCGACCTTCTCGCGGCGTGCGGCAGCCAGCATGACTTCCATGTCCTCGTGCGAGTTCGGCGCCTGGCCGATCACGTCGAAGTCGAGGCTCACCTCGTCCATCGCAAAGGGGATGTACTGGCTGGCCTCCGACTCCACCTGCACTTCCAGCTGGTCTTCCGACATGCCGGCCGGCAGGATGATCTTCTTGGTGATGACCGCAGCCGGCGGCATGCCCAGCGCGACGTTCCTGGCCCGAGTGCCGCTTTTCTTCCAGACGCGGCGCACCGCCTCGGCCACCTGGTCGATATTGTCGATGTTGCCGTCCACGACCGCGCCACGCGGCAGCGGTTCGGCGGCATAGCGCGCCAGGCGCAGTTCACCCTTGCCGGCATCTTCCAGCTCGACCAGGCGGACGCCCGACGTGCTGATATCGAGCCCGGCCAGCGGCGGAATCGATTTCCCGAACAAGGAACCTAGATTGATCACGAGCGTACTCCTCGACTGCCCTTCCTGCGTGACGCAGGACTTGTATTGAACGCCCGCTGGGGGGTATGTCCTGTTGACTCAATGAGTTGGTGCATATTTATGAGGCACCGCGTTAGATCGTACTTAAAAGGATGCACCCCGACAAGATATTTCTATGAGGGAACACATCAATCCGGCGCGTGCGCGCCACACTCTGGCGCAGAGTGTTATCACCCCTGCCACGACCGTTTCCGGCTTGCCATTGTTCCGCTTGCTTAGGCTTAAAACCCAGCGCGTCTAACAACGCCCTCAGGGCAAGGCGCGCCGTCGAAGACAGTACTTCAGTACGGCAAGACGGTGCAACGCAGTCATGAGGGCGTTGTTAGGCGCGCAGCTCAGCAGTCCGTGTGTCGGCTCTGAAAGCCCTGACTTATAATGGGACGGTTCAAGGGAGTAAAAACCAGCATGAAAGAGAAACAATCGCCCAAATCGGGCGCCTCGAAGTACAGTCCCAAGCGCCTGATCCTGATGGCCTTCGGGGCCCTTACTGGCCTGGCCGCCATCGGCGTGCTGGTGCTCGTGTTCGCGCTTGCGATGGCCTACCCGAACCTGCCCGCGCTCGACACCATCACCGACTACCGGCCCAAGATGCCGCTGCGGATCTTCACCGCCGATAACGTCCTGATCGGCGAATTCGGCGAGGAGCGCCGCACCCTGGTGCGTTTCAAGGACATCCCGGACGTCATGAAGAAGGCGGTGCTGTCGATCGAGGACGACCGCTTCTACGAGCACAGCGGCATCGACTACTGGGGCATCCTGCGCGCGGCGTTCCGCAACGCCACCACGACGACGCGCCAGGGCGCCTCGACCATCACCCAGCAGGTGGCGCGCAACTTCTTCCTGTCGTCCGAGCAGACCTTCAAGCGCAAGGCCTATGAGGCGATGCTGGCCTGGAAGATCGAGAAGAACCTCTCCAAGGACCAGATCCTCGAGCTCTACATGAACCAGATCTACCTGGGCCAGCGCGCCTTCGGCTTCCAGTCGGCGGCCCAGATCTACTTCGGCAAGGACCTGCGCGACATCAGCGTGGCCGAAGCCGCGATGCTGGCCGGCCTGCCGAAGGCGCCATCCGCGTATAACCCGGTCGTCAACCCGACCCGCGCCAAGACCCGCCAGCAGTACATCCTGCAGCGCATGCGCGATCTCGGCTACATCACCGAAGCCCAGTACGCGCAGGCCAAGAACGAGCGGCTCACGATCAAGACCGACAGCACCGCCTTCGGTGTGCACGCCGAGTACGTGGCCGAGATGGCGCGCCAGCTGGTCTACGAGCAGTTCAAGGAAGACACCTACACCCGCGGCCTGAACGTGTTCACCACCATCACCAAGGCCGACCAGGACGCGGCCTACCTGGCGGTGCGCCGTGGCGTGATGGAGTACGAGCGCCGCCACCCCTACCGCGGCCCGGAATCGTATATCGACATCCCCAGCAGCAAGGGCGAGGCCGAGGAAGCCATCGAGGCCGAGCTGGCCGAGCATCCGGACAGCGACAACATCGTCGCCGCCATCGTGCTGAAGGCCTCGCCGACCGAGGTGACCGCCACCATCGCCTCGGGCGAGACCATCAAGATGACCGGCCCGGGCCTGTCCTTCGCAAAGGCCTGGCTGTCGGAAAAGGCGGCGCCGAACCGCCGCCTGCGCCGCGGCGCGGTGATCCGCGTGATGCAGGACGACGAGTCGAAATGGGTCATCACCCAGATGCCGGAAGTGGAATCGGCCTTCGTTGCGACCAGCACCGAGGACGGCGCGATCCGCGCGCTGGTCGGCGGCTTCGACTTCAACCGCAACAAGTTCAACCACGTGACGCAGGCCTGGCGCCAGCCGGGCTCCTCGTTCAAGCCCTTCATCTATTCGGCTTCGCTCGAGCGCGGCCTGTCGCCGGCGACCATCGTCAACGACGCCCCGATCAGTTTTGACGCCGGCCAGACCGGCGGCCAGGCCTGGGTGCCGAAGAACTACGACAACCGGTACGAAGGCCCGATCACCATGCGGCGCGGCCTGACGCAGTCGAAGAACATGGTCTCGATCCGCATCCTGAACAAGATCGGCGCGCGCTACGGCCAGGAATTCGCGACCCGCTTCGGCTTCGACGCCGAGCGCAACCCGGCCTACCTGACGCTGGCGCTGGGCGCCGGCTCGACCACGCCGCTGCAGATGGCCGGCGCCTATGCCGTGTTCGCCAACGGCGGCTACCGCATCAGTCCCTACATCATCTCGAAGGTGACCGACAGCGATGGCAAGGTGCTGTCCGAAGCGCGTCCGGAGCGCGCCGGCGTCGAGGCCAACCGCGTGATCGACGCGCGCAACGCCTTCCTGGTCGACAGCATGCTCAAGGACGTGGTGCGCTACGGTACCGCGACCAAGGCCATGGCGCTCAAGCGCACCGACCTCGCGGGCAAGACCGGCACCACCAACGATTCGGTCGACGCCTGGTTCGCCGGCTACAACCCGAAGCTGGTGGGCGTGGCCTGGATCGGCTACGACCAGCCGAAGAACCTCGGCAACCGCGAGACCGGCGGCGGCCTGGCCCTGCCGATCTGGATCAACTACATGGGCAAGGCGCTGAAAGGCGAGGAAAACGTCGAGCGCGACGTGCCGCCGGGGCTGATCCTGGCCAACGGCGAGTACTACTATGCCGAGATGCCGCCGGGCACCGGTGTCGCGACGCTGGACGTCGGCCCGCCGCCGGCGCCGGCCGAGCAGAAGCAGCGCGACGCGGTCAGGAACGAACTGTTCTGATTTTTACCGAATGGTAAAAAAAATGGCGACCCGCGGGTCGCCATTTTTACGTCTGCCGCAAGGGAATCAGCCCATCGAAACGGGCGCCCCGCCCTGCTCCGTCACGTACTGCGACAGCGAGGCGAACAGCTCGGTATCGTCGCGGGTATTGCGCCACTGATCGTTCACGCGCTTGTAGTGGTAGCCGCCCGAGCGCGCCGCCACCCACATTTCCTGCAGCGGGGCCTGGCTGTTGATGATGATCTTCGACGCGTTGTCCAGGAATTCGACTTCCAGCACGTTGCCGCTGCGCTTGCACTCGACGTCGACCACGTCGTCGTCGTTCAGCTTGTCGAGGCAGGCCTCGATGCGGTCAAGGGTGCTTTCGGCCAGCGCCAAAAATTCGGATTCGGTCATGCTACACTCCAAAGTTCGCTAATCAAACCCCCATTCTAATCGTGAACTCCACCATCGCACGTCTTTCCGGTGCCGGCCTGGTGGCCGTGCTTCTCGCCGGCTGCGGCCAGACGGGTCCGCTCTACATGCCGAACCCGCCGGCCAAGCCCTCCGCAGCCGCCGTGGCGGAAGCCAATCCGCAGCCAGCCCAGCCAGTTCCATCGAATAACGCCTCCACCCCGGCCCCAACCAAGTAAGCTACCCATGTCGCACTTCCAGTACCAGAACGGCGTCCTGCACGCCGACAGCGTTGCCCTGCCCGCCATCGCCGAACAATTCGGCACGCCGACCTATGTCTATTCGAAGTCGGCGCTGCTGGAAAACTTCCGCGCCTATTCCGATGCCTGCAAGGGCCGCGACGCACTGGTGTGCTACGCGATGAAGGCCAACTCGAACCTGGCCATCCTCGACCTCCTGAACCGCGAGGGCGCCGGCTTCGACATCGTCTCGGGCGGCGAGCTGCTGCGCGTGATCGCCGCCGGCGGCGACCCGGGCAAGACCATCTTCTCGGGCGTCGGCAAGACCGTCGAGGAAATGCAGCTGGCGCTGGAAAAGGGCATCCTGTGCTTCAACGTCGAATCGATCCCGGAACTGCACCGCCTCAACGAAGTGGCCGGCAGCATGGGCAAGCGCGCGCCGGTATCGCTGCGCGTGAACCCGAACGTGGACGCCAAGACCCACCCCTACATCGCCACCGGCCTGAAGGCCAACAAGTTCGGCGTGGCGTTCGACGATGCCCTGGACACCTACCGCACCGCGGCCTCGCTGCCGAACCTGGACGTGGTCGGCATCGACTGCCACATCGGCTCGCAGCTGCTGGACGACGCGCCGCTGCTGGAAGCGCTGGACAAGCTGATCGAGCTGATCGACACCCTGGCCGCGGAAGGCATCGTCCTGCACCACCTCGACATCGGCGGCGGCCTGGGCGTGAACTACGGCGCCGAGGGCGACAAGCCGCCGGTGCCGGTGGGCGACTACCTGGGCCGCCTGTTCGCCCGCATCGACGCCTGGCGTGCCGAGAAATACGAGGGCAAGCCGGTCAAGGTGATCTTCGAACCGGGCCGCTCGATCGTGGCCGATACCGGCGTGCTGCTGACGAAAATCGAGTACCTCAAGCCGGGCGTGGAAAAGAACTTCGCCATCGTCGACGCGGCCATGAACGACCTGATGCGCCCGACCCTGTACCAGGCCTGGATGGGCGTGCAGCCGGTCGTGCCGCGCGAAGGCGCCAAGCTGAGCTATGACGTGGTCGGTCCGGTGTGCGAATCGGGCGACTGGCTGGCGCGCGAGCGCGATCTCGCCGTCGAACCGGGCGACCTGCTGGCCATCATGACCGCCGGCGCCTACGGCATGACCATGGCCTCGAACTACAACACCCGCGGCCGCGCGGCCGAGGTGATCGTCGACGGCGACCAGGTCCACGTGATCCGGCAGCGCGAGAATCCGGCCGATCTGTTTGCGCTGGAATCGATGCTGAAATAATCTGTAGGGTGGGCAGGTTTCCTGCCCACGCGGTGATAGTTAGCGATTGAAAAGCCGCGCGCGCTGATCTTGCTGCTGGTTGACCGCGTGGGCGGGAGACCCGCCCACCCTACGACACCGCGGCTTTCTGCGTCTTCCTGGCCGCGCTCCAGTACACGCGCAACCCCAGCAGCGCCGCCACGATCACACCAAAAATGATCGGCTCCTGGAAGTCGTTCTTCCCCGCCTTCATCCACCAGAAATGCAGGATGCCCAGCGGCGCCACCACGTAGATCAGCCGGTGCAGCCACTGCCAGCGCTTGCCGCCCAGGCGCCTGATCATCCCATTGGTACTGGTCGCCGCCAGCGGAATCAGCAGGACAAACGCGATGAAGCCCACCGTGATGAAAGGCCGTTTCACCACGTCCTTGAGCATCCCTGCGACGTCGAAGAAATGATCGAACCAGAAGAAGCAGGTGAAGTGCAGCAGCGCATAGAAGAAGGCGAACAGCCCCAGCATGCGCCGCAGCCGCACGACCCAGTTCCAGCCGGTGAAACGGCGCAGCGGCGTCACGGCCAGCGTGATGCACAGGAAGTACAGGGTCCAGTCGCCGGTGCCGCGCGTGAGGAATTCGAGCGGCTCGACCGGCACGCCCTGGAATACCAGCCAGGCCATGCGCAGGAAAGGCAGCAGCGCCAGCACGAACACCACCGCCTTGATCGTGCCGACCTGCTTGTTGGACGGAGTGAACGCCATCAGTAGAACTTCTTCAGGTCCATGCCGCTGTACAGCGAGGCGACCTGGTCGTAGCCGTTGAACATCAGGGTCTTGCGCTTGCGCTGGAAGAAGCCATCCTCGCCGATGCGGCGCTCGGTAGCCTGCGACCAGCGCGGGTGGTCCACGTTCGGGTTCACGTTCGAATAAAAACCGTATTCGCTCGGCGCCGAGTCGTTCCAGGCGGTGCGCGGCTGGCGGCTCACCAGGCGGATCCGGACGATCGACTTGGCCGACTTGAAGCCGTACTTCCAGGGCACGATCAGGCGCACCGGCGCGCCGTTCTGGTTCGGCAGCACCTGGCCGTACATGCCGACGGTGAGCAGCGTGAGCGGATGCATGGCCTCGTCCATGCGCAGGCCTTCCACATAGGGCCAGTCGAGCACGCCGCTGCGCAGGCCCGGCATCTGCTTGCGGTCGGCCAGGGTGGTGAACTCGACGTACTTGGCATTGGCGGTCGGCTCGACCTGCTTGAGCAGGTTCGACAGCGAATAGCCGACCCAGGGAATCACCATCGACCAGCCCTCGACGCAGCGCAGGCGGTAGACGCGCTCTTCCAGCGGCGCCAGCTTGAGGATGCGGTCGATGTCGAGCGTGACCGGTTTTTTCACCTCGCCCTCGATCGTCACCGTCCACGGCCGGGTGCGCAGCGTGTGCGCGTTCTCGACCGGGTCGCCCTTGTCGGTGCCGAATTCGTAGAAGTTGTTGTACGAGCTGGCGTCCTTGAACGAGGTTTGCTGTTCCTGCGTCGACAGCGCAGCATTGCGGGTGGCGGCGAGCTTCACGCCTTGTGCGAAAGCCTCGCGGTTGGCCATCTCCCAGATACCGCTGCCCACGGCTGCCGTGGCGGCGATACGGGCGATAAACTGGCGCCGGCCTTCATACACTTCGCGCGGCGTGATCTCGGACGGATACGGGAGGTCGATCCCGTTCGGACTGCGTTTGAAAAGCATGGCTGACTCCGCTACAGAGAGAGACTTCAGGTTACACCAGACGGCTTGGGCGCACGTTAGCGCCGGCTACCGTCCGGCAAGGATGAGGCGCGGCACGCTGGACAAAAGCGCGTCAGGCCCCGCCCGGCGCCCTACCCGGTGGGAAAGGCAAGGATGAAACGGGTGTCGGGACCGTTCGATTGCACGATCGCTTTGCCGCCGTGCAGGTTCAAGATGGCGCTGACGATGGACAGGCCCAGTCCCGTGGAGCCTTCCGCATCGCTGCGGGCGCTGTCGGCGCGGTAGAAGCGGTCGAACAAACGGTCCAGGTGCTCGCGTGGAATCGCCGCGCCCACGTTGCTCACGCTCAGCTCCAGCATGCCGGGGCGCGGCTCGGCATGCAGCCTGATGGTGCTGCCCGCATCCGCATGGCGCACCGCGTTCGAGACCAGGTTGGCCAGTGCCCGCCGCACCAGCGCCGGATCGGCGGAGAAGCGCCCTTCCCCGCTGCATGCCAGGCGCAGGCCGCGTTCCTCGGCCATGCCCTCGAAGAAATCCGCCACCCGCTCCAGCTCATCCAGCGCCACCAGCGGCTGGCGCGCCAGCACCACCTCGTCCTGGCCGGCGCGGGCGAGGAACAGCATGCTCTCGATCATGCGCGCCAGGCGCTCGAGCTCCTCGATGTTCGAGGCCAGCAGGGCTTCGTATTCCTCGCGGCTGCGGCCCTGTCCGAGCGCGACCTGGCTTTGCCCGATCATGTTCGTCACCGGCGTCCTGAACTCGTGCGCCAGGTCGGCCGAGAAGCCGGACAGGCGCGCATAGCCGTCCTGCAGGCGTTGCAGCATGGCGTTGAAGGCATCGATCAGCGGCCGCAGCTCGGACGGCGCGGCGCCGATGTCGAGGCGCTGCGCCAGCGTGCCCGGCTTGATCAGCGCCGCATGCTCGGCGACCGTGCGCAGGGGCCGCAGGCCGCGGCGCAGCATCAGGGCCGCCAGCGCGGCAGCCAGCAGGGCGCCGACCGCGCAGGCGGCCAGGATACGGGCGCGGTAGCGCGCGAACATGGCGGTGCGTTCGGCATAGGCGCGCGCCACCACCACCGTCACCTTGTTAATGCCCAGGCGGGCGCTGCCCGCGACCACCCGGCCGGGCGTGCCGTCCTGCGCGGTCCAGCCGGCGATGGCGTCCCGGCCAGGTGCCGGCCCGGCCTCCGGCGGCACGGGATAGCGCTCGCCACGCGGGTTGATGTCGGCCAGCACCGCGCCGCCCGGCGCGACGATGCGCACCAGCGAGTTCTCCTGGCCGCTCATGGTGTCGCGAAAAAAATCGGGCTGCGCCGCCAGCAGTTCGGCCGCACCCGGCCGACCGAGCACGATCTGCACCTGGCGCAGCTTGCCCAGCAATTGCAGGTCGTCGCGGCGCGCGATCTCGGCCACGAAGGCGCGGTACAGGTAGATGCCCAGGCCCGCCGCGGTCATCGCGACGATCAGCACGAAGGCGAGCGTCACGCGCAGGGTCAGGGAATGGCGCCAGGAGGGTTTCATGCCGGGGCCTGCGCCTCGCAGACGTAGCCCATGCCGCGCCGGGTATGGATCAGTTTCTGCGTGAAGGGGTCGTCGATCTTGCGCCGCAGGCGGCGCACGGCGGCATCGATGACGTTGGTATCGCTGTCGAAGTTCATGTCCCAGACCTGGGACGCGATCAGGGCGCGCGACAGCACCTGGCCTGGCGCCGCGCCAGCAGGTGCAGCAGCGCGAACTCCTGGGCCGTGAGCGCAATGGTCTCGGCGCCGCGCCGCACGCGGCGGCGCAGCACGTCGATCTCGAGGTCGGCGATGCGGATCAGTTCTTCCTCGCGCACCGGTCCGCGCCGCAGCAGGCTGCGGATGCGCGCCACCAGCTCGACGAACGCGAAAGGCTTGACCAGGTAATCGTCGGCGCCCAGTTCCAGTCCGCGCACGCGGTCCTCGACCTCGTCGCGCGCCGTCAGGAACAGCACCGGGATCTGTTCGGTATCCGGGTCGGCGCGCAGGGATTCCAGTACCTGCCAGCCGTCCATGCGCGGCAACATCACGTCCAGCACCACCAGCTCGATCTCTTCCTCGCGGGCGATCGCCAGGCCGTCGCGGCCATTGCGCGCCAGCCGCACCGCGAAGCCAGACTCGGCCAGGCCGCGCTGGAGGTAATCGCCGGTCTTCGGCTCGTCTTCGATCACGAGAATGCTCATAAGCGCATTCTATGCCGAAGGGATGCTCCCAAACATGACGAAACTGTCATCTGGCGGTCAGCTTGCCGTCGGCGGGCGCGTGCGAGCATGGCGGCTTCCCACACTCGACAGGAGAAGCAGCATGCGATTGATCCGACAACTCACCCTGGCTGCCGTGCTGGGCGCAACCGGCATCGCGGCAAGCGCCGCGCAGAATCCGCTCAGCGTCCACGTGCTCGACCTGCAGAGCGGCCAGCCCACCGCAGGCATCGAGGTCACGCTGGAACAGCGCGCCGGCAGCGGGTGGCGCGAACTGGCGCGCGGCGTCACCAACGAGCAGGGACGCATCCCTGCCCTGTATCCGGAAGATACACCGATGAAGGCAGCCGACTACCGCATCGTGTTCAAGACCGGCGAGCACTACAAGCGCAAGGGACAGGCCAGCTTCTTTCCGCAGATTCCGGTCGAGTTCACCGTGAATGCGCCCACGCAGCATTACCACGTCCCGCTGCTGCTGAGCCCCTTCGGCTACTCGACCTACCGGGGCAATTGAGGATTACAGCTCGCCGTAGGAGTGCAGCCCCGACAGGAACATGTTCACGCCCAGGAAGGCGAAGGTCGTCACCAAGAGGCCCACCACCGACCACCAGGCCGCCACGCGGCCGCGCAGGCCCGACATGAGGCGCATGTGCAGCCAGGCCGCGTAGTTGAGCCAGACGATCAGGGCCCAGGTTTCCTTCGGGTCCCAGGACCAGTAGCCGCCCCAGGCTTCGGCCGCCCACAGGGCGCCGAGGATGGTGGCGACGGTGAAGAAGGCGAAGCCGACCGAGATCGACTTGTACATCACGTCATCCAGCACTTCCAGGCTTGGCAGGCGGTCGGCCAGGATGCCGTGGGATTTGAGCAGGTAGGCGCAGCCGACCATCGCGGCCAGCGCGAAGGTGCCGTAGCCGATGAAGTTGGCCGGCACGTGGATCTTCATCCACCAGCTCTGCAGGGCCGGCACCAGCGGCTGGATCTGGGCGGCGTCGCGCGACACCGTGTACCACAGCAGGAAGGCGACCGCGGCCGCGATGATCAGGAGCACGAAGGGGCCCAGCTGGCGGGTCGCGTAGCGGCCTTCGTAGTAGAGGTAGAACAGCGCGGTGATGATGGCGAACAGGATGAACACTTCATACAGGTTCGACACCGGGATGTGGCCGACGTCGGGGCCCATCAGGTAGGACTCGTACCAGCGCACCATCATGCCGACCGAACCGAGCACCACGCCGGCCCAGCACAGCTTGCTGCCGACCGAGCCGCCGAACTCCGAGCGGCCGGCCAGGCCGACCCAGTAGAACACGGTCGAGAACACGAACAGTGCGCTCATCCACAGGATGGCGGACTGGCTCGACAGCATGTACTTCAGGAAGAATTTCTGGTTCGCCGCATCGATGGCGCCGCCGTACATGGAAATCGCCCACAGCGACAGCACCGCCACCAGCGGCAGCAGCCAGCGCATCGGTTTCCAGTACCAGCCCAGCAGCGCGAAGGTGGGCGCGGTGAGCACCAGGATCACCTGCTCGTAGATGTCCATGTGGTGGGCGTAGCGATTCAGCGCGAACAGCGCCCCCACCAAGAGAGCGGCGCCGTACAGCCAGTCGAAGGCGTTCAGGCTGCGGAAGAAGCCCGGCTCCGGGGTATAGGCCTTGGGCTGGCCGGCTTGCGACAGTTCCATCTTGGTCTCCTTGCCGCGGGCATCAGGCCGGCTGCGGCAGTTTCACTTTCAAATCGTCGAATTCGCGCTCGAAATCGAGCGTCTTGCGCTGGGTGCTCATGGCCATCAGCGCATGCGCGCCTTGCTCGGTATCGCGCACCCACACCCACATGCGCCGTTCACGAATATAAAACATTGCGAACACGCCCGCTACCAGCAACAGGCAGCCGAGGTAGACGATGTTCTTGCCCGGCGAACGGGTCAACTGCAGCACCGAGGCTTTCACTTCGGTGAACTCTTCCAGCTGCAGGTAGACCGGGGCGCCGTAGAACACGCTGTCCGACAGCGCATTGGTGGCCAGCTGCAGGAAGCGGCCGTTGGCCTCGCTCGCCTCGACGGCCGGCAGGCCGGCGCGCGCGTTGGCGGCCTGCCACAGCTCCCACAGGGCGCCGTTGAGCATCTTCATGAAGATGTTGGCCGCCTTTTCCTGCTCGGCCTGGGGAATCTTCTCGAGGAACTGCGACACGCCGATGAAGCCGCCGCGTCCTCCACCCTCGCCTGCGAAGATGGCCAGCGTACGCGCCGCGGACTCTTCCAGCTGGCCGCCCAGGCCCGCCTGCTGTTCCGGCGCCAGCGCGCGCGCCGCGTAGCGCCGGGCCGCATCCTGCCGCAGCGAGGCGTCGGCCAGCGCCGCGCGCAGGCGCATCCAGGTGCGCACGCTGTAGTCGGCATCCGCCGGGATGCGCAGGAAGCTGAAGTTTTCCTGCGGATTGTTGCGCACGCCGGCCAGGTAGACCTGGGCGCCGTCGAGCGTGAGCGGCTGCATGTAATTCATGAACTCGCGCGCCTGGCCGGTCTTGTCGCGCAGCTTGTACTGCACGCTCGGGCCGACGTTCTTCAGGTCCTTGGCATGGTCGGTCCTGGCCGCCGAGCCGGAGGCCTTGCCGAGGGTGGCGCTGAGCTGCTCGTTGAACGAGGTGTTCTTCGCGACCGCGCGGGCGTCCTGGTTGGCCGCGATGTTCTCGACGTTGAAGGGACGGAAGCCCGACCATTCCACCGACCAGGTCTCGTCGCCCTGCTTGAGCTCCGTGCTGGCCCCCACCGTGCCTTCGATCTGGAAGGCCTTGTCGGCCGTGCCGCTCATCGGGAAGCCGGTGAGCTTGAGCTTGCTGCCGCCGTCGTCGAAGCTCGACTGGTAGACGGCGATGCCCTTGTAGATCAGCGGGTGGTTGACTCTGATGGAAGCCGGGAAGGTCTTGCCGGTTTCATGGTCGCGCACCGTGACGTCGCTGGCGAACAGCTTGGGCATGCCGGTCGAGTAGAAATCGATGTGGAATTTCTCCAGCTTGATCGAGAACGGCAATTCCTGCACCAGCACGCCGGAGGCCTGCGGCAGCAGGGCCGTATCGCTGGTCTGGCCTTCGGCGATCAGGGTATTGCCGCGGAAGGTCGGGTTCGAGATGCCGAGGCGGTGCTGGGCCGGAATGTCGGCGATCACGCCGCTGCCGCCGAACGGCGTCTTGCCGAAGAACCACTGCTGGAACTTGACCGGCATTTCCGAGTCGAGCATGCCGCCCAGCAGGATCACGATGATGGCGGTGTGCGCGAAGATGTAGCCGAACTTGTTGCCGGCGCCCTTCTTCGCCGCCACCAGCATGCCGCCGTCCTTTTCGACCAGCTTGACCGCGTAGCCGGCGTGGCGCAGGCGTTCGGCGGTCTGGGCGGCAAGAAGGGTGCGGGCCACCGGCGCGGTCCACTCAAGCTTGTGGTGGAAGTTGCGCAGCGATTCCTCGCGCACGTGCTCGCGCCAGCTGCGCATGTCGCGCACCATCTTCGGCGCATTGCGCACCACGCACAGGGCGGTGGAAACGATCAGGAAGACCAGGATCAGCAGGAACCACCAGCTCGTGTACACGTTGTACAGGCCGAGTTTGGCGAACACCTCGAACCAGAACGGGCCGAACTGGTTCACGTAGTTCGGCATCGGCTCGTTCTGCTTGAGGACGGTGCCGATGACCGAGGCGATGGCGACGATCGTGAGCAGGCTGATGGCGAAGCGCATCGACGACACCAGCTCGACCGCTTCGGCGAACCCGCGGCGGCGGGTGTTCAGTTCAATTCCGGTGGTACTCATGTTCTATCTTCTACAGCCCGTAAAGCTCAGCAAAACTGCTAGAGCATACCGCAGTTGTAGGGTGTGCGGGGTGCTTTAGCCCAGTGGGCTAAAGCACGAACGCCCACGCGGTGATAGTTATAGGGGGATACGTCGCGAATGTGCCGAGGATAGTTGAACGCGTGGGCGGGAAACCCGCCCACCCTACGACGCGCCGATTACTTCAGGCCCGCGATATAGTCGGACACCGCCTTCATTTCTTCCGGCGACATGCGCTGTGCCAGCGTGGTCATCTGGACACTGTTCTTGCGGGTGCCGGTCTTGAAGGCGTCCAGCTGGGCATAGGTGTAATCCTGGTGCTGGCCCGACAGGCGCGGGTACTGGGCCGGAATGCCGCTGCCGGTGGCGCCGTGGCAGCTGGCGCAGGCGGCGACGCCCTTCTCGGCGATGCCGCCGCGGTAGATCTTGCGGCCCAGCTCGACGGTGTCCTTGTTCTTGGCGGCGCCCGGCTTGGCCTTCTGGGTGGCGAGGTAGGCGGCGATGTTGCGCTTCTCGTCCTCGGTCAGCATCTTCGAGTACGGCGTCATGATCGGGTTCTGGCGGTTCGGGGTGGTGAAATCGACCAGCTGCTTGTGGGTATAGGCGTCGATCTGGCCGGCCAGCTTGGGGTTGGCGACGATGGTCGAGTTGCCGGCGGCGCCGTGGCAGGACATGCAGGCCGGCAGGCCGCGCGCGGCATCGCCCGCATCGTAGAGGGTTCCGCCCTTGGCCGGGTCGGCCTTGGCGACGGCGGTTTGCGGCGCCGCAGAGGCACTACCGCACAGGACCAGGCTTGCAACCAACAAGGACTTCAAAAGCGGAAACGTCAAACGATTCATACAAGCACCCTGAAAAAGTCAAAAACAGATTTTGGAATTTACAGTGAAACAGTGCAGCAGCCTTACTGGCGCTCCCCCGGGGCGGAGCATGGTTCAACCCCTTATTGTACAATAGCTTTGTTTCCCTATCGCCATTTCGTTGTCATTTAAACCTTCCCCTTATGTCCAAACTTTGGCAGGCCCGGTTCTTCACGACCGTTAACCAGTTGCGCGACCTTCCCGGCACCCACGTGCCCGAAATCGCCTTCGCCGGGCGCTCGAACGCGGGCAAATCCACGGCGATCAACATCCTCACCAACCAGAAGGGCCTGGCGTTCGCCTCGAAGACCCCTGGCCGCACCCAGCACATCAATTACTTCTCGATCGGCGGCGCCCACGTGGCCCAGCACCGCAAGGACCCGACCATCGTCGAAGAGATCCGCGCCCTGCTGGTCGACCTGCCGGGCTACGGCTATGCCGAAGTGTCGGGCACGGCCAAGCTGCACTGGCAGAAACTGCTGGGCGACTACGTCCAGCGCCGCGAGCAATTGGCCGCGCTGGTCCTCATCATGGACTCGCGCCGCCCCTTCACCGACCTCGACGTGCAGATGCTGGAATGGTTCGCCCCGACCGGCAAGCCGATCCACTGCATCCTGACCAAGGCCGACAAGCTCAACCAGAACGAAAAGACCAACGCCCTGCGCCAGGCGCAGAAGATCCTCGACAGCTACGTCGACGAGGACGGCGAAGGCTTCCCCTTCACGGTGCAGCTGTTCTCGGCGCTCAAGCGCATCGGCATCGAGGAGGCGGACGCCAAGATCCTCGAGCTGCTGGGACTCGATCGCGAGGACGCGGACCTGGACGACGCTGACGAAGATTCGGATTCGGAATAATCCCGGGCTCACCGGGACAACCTTGGAACTGACATGACCATCATCACTCCCGCCACCTATCCTGCTGCCCGCATGCGCCGCATGCGCCGCGACCCGTTCTCGCGCGCCTTGATGCGCGAAAACGTCGTCACCGCCTCCGACCTGATCTACCCGGTCTTCATCCTCGAGGGCGAGAACCAGCGCCAGCAGGTGGCCTCGATGCCGGGCGTGGAGCGGGTGTCGGTAGACCTGCTCTTGACGGTGGCCGAGGAATGCGTGGCGCTGGGCATCCCGATGCTGGCGCTGTTCCCGGTGGTCGACGCCTCGCTCAAGACCTATGACGGCGTCGAGGCGACCAATCCGGAAGGCCTGGTGCCGCGCGCCGTGCGCGAACTGAAGCGCCGTTTCCCGGAACTGGGCATCATGACCGACGTCGCCCTCGACCCCTATACCACCCACGGCCAGGACGGCCTGCCGGACGAGAACGGCTACATCGTCAACGAAAAGACCATCGAGATGCTGATTCGCCAGTCGCTGGCGCAGGCCGAGGCCGGCGTGGACGTGGTGGCGCCCTCGGACATGATGGACGGCCGCATCGGTGCGATCCGCAAGGCCCTCGAAGAGAACGGACACATCCATACCCGCATCATGGCCTACTCGGCCAAGTATGCATCGAGCTTCTACGGCCCGTTCCGCGACGCGGTCGGATCAAGCGCCAACCTGGGCAAGGCGGACAAGAACACCTACCAGATGGATCCGGGCAACAGCGACGAAGCGCTGCGCGAAGTGGCGCTCGACCTGGCCGAAGGCGCCGACATGGTGATGGTCAAGCCGGGCATGCCCTACCTCGACGTGGTGCGCCGCGTGAAGGACGAGTTCAAGGTCCCGACCTTTGCCTACCAGGTCAGCGGCGAGTACGCGATGCTGAAGGCGGCCGCCCAGAACGGCTGGCTGGACCATGACAAGGTCATGATGGAATCGATGATGGCCTTCAAGCGCGCCGGCGCCGACGGCGTACTGACCTATTTCGCGCTGGACGTGGCGCGCAAGCTGAAGGCGCAGGGCTGACCGGTCCGATCCTGCAGCCGCGCGCATCGTCCGCTTTAATGGATGCGCTTAGACCTTGACCGATGTCGGTGCAGACGAGACGAGTGTCGCACCACATGAAGTCTTGTGGCCTTCGAAGGCCACTGGAACTCCGCCAAGCAGCACTTTCGGATCGCCTTCCGCGATGACGCATGGCGAATGACCTTTGACTGGGCATATGCAGGCGTCTCCCTGCCTCGCCACGGTGATGCCGTGCACTTGTGCCAGTCCCGAGGCGGCGACGACCTTGCCGCCGTGGCTGGTGGCGTCGCCAAGACGTATCACAGCTTTCATGTGCTTTTCCCTTTACGGTAATAGCTTGCTGTCGCTTCGCACCGGGCTTGACTATCGCCCATGCCGCGCGGCTCACCGCTCGGCAGTCCAGCGCCAGACAGTCAGGCCGTAGGTGGAGCCAAGGTTGATCATTCGTTCACCGGCCTCGTAGGCGCGCGGCGCTGTGCCTGGGTCCGCCGCTTGCCAGATGCCAGCCCTCGGACAAGGCGTGCCGGCTTTGGCCCAGAGTTCCTCGCTGGTTTCGGCTGCGCGGCCGGTAGGAACGAGCGGGTGCCATGTGGTGGCAACTGCAACCGTTTCAGGGCCGCCTGGAATTCCCTCCGCCCATAATTCTTCCTCGGTCTTGGTTACGCGATACGCCGGCTGCATCCTCAAACCCTTGATGGCGAAGGTCAGGCTGTGCAGGTCCAGTCCAGTATCGGGATACCAGACACCCGTCCAAGGCACCTCATCGCCCGTCCGACATGCGAGCGAGTGGTCGACTTGATATTCAGGCAATGGGTTGGACAGCTTCAAATTTTGTCTTTCGTACACGCTGGCATATGAGTCGAAAAATTTGCTAATGTCGTCGTCAGGGAACCCACCGTCATAATCCGCGATATCCGGATAATCCGGGTCAGGATTAAAAAACGATTCGGCCCCCACCATTGCATTACGGATCGCGTGTGCTATCTGGCTGGTATAGGCCGAGATACGTCCGATCCTCACATCGAAAAATTCATGGTAATCGGCGTCGCTCATCCAGCTGCGCAGTGGCTGGTCCATCATGCCGCGCACGTCTCCACTGAAGCAAGAAGCGGCATCCCACAGGAGCTTGTAGTCGCCCAGCGCCGCCAGTTCGGCGCCGCGCCGCAGGTCGCGGGCCAGCGTCTTGAATACGTCATAGATTTGATTGTTCCTGCCGATATTGGCGACTTGCCCTTCGACAGCCTCTCCGCCGAACCACCGCATCGTCTCCTCGCTTTCGCGCGCACCGGCCTCGACGAATTCAGACGAGACAAACAGGTTCCAGATGGCAGCTTCCTTGTTCATATTTCTCATGTTTTGCTCTCTCTTCAATTACGTTGAACTTCCGCCGGGACAGTAAGCAAAATGCGCAGGGCTTCCTGCGGCTGGTAGTCGGTCGCACCCCATCCGGTTTCCACCGGTCCCTTGATATGCGGGTCCGTGATCCGCGCGCGCAACTTGGTCGGCACCGTTTCGCCCGTGAAGTCGGTATATTCGACCCGGCGATCCGGCTTGCCGACATCGAACTCAATTTCCTTGCCGGTGCTACGGTCGATCCTCGGCCTCGCCTGGATCATTTCGTCGCGGCTGCCCGGACAAAACACGATCTGTTCGCCACCACCTTCCAGGTGATAATCCGTACCCTTGAGTTTCTGGCTCGCCGCTGAGCCGCGCCACACGTTTAGCGTTTCCCCTGGCCGTACTTCGTACTCCACTACCCATCCGTTCTGGTTCCATTCCGGCTTGACCGCGAACCGGCTGCGCCATTCGTCGCGACTCCTGATCGACTTGAACTCGGCTTCGGTGATCCAGAACATGCCGGCGCCTTCATTCGATGGGTCGACGATGCGGTACAGCTTTGCCGGTCCCTTGATCGTGTCCGCCCTGATCCGGCTACCTCTGGAAGAAAACGTCCTGACAAGGTTGTCGTTCAATGGAGGATGCTCGGGATTTCTCCGCATCAGTTCCTGCATCTTTTCTGACTTCATCTGCAACTCCGGAAATGCAAGATCCCCAGAATTCTTCTTCGCCCACTTCGGCGGATTCGCATTGATCAGCTTCGCCGACCCCGATTCCGAAATCGGCGCGATCCACCCCCGATTGGTCCGGTAGGTCTCGACCTTCCACGCCTGGTCATCCAGCTTCTTCGCAATCACCTTCAGCACCGCCTGCACCGGCTTGGCAAAGGTCTGGACTGCCGCGCTGATGGCGCGCCGCTTCGCATCGACAAACTTCAGCAGCTCATCGAGATGCTCGCGCACATTGCTCGGCACGATCGGCCTGATCTTCTCCAGCAGCGCCTTCAGGTCGTCGAATTTCTCATCCAGCATGGCTCTCAGCTTGGCCGGATTGAGCTTGTCTCCTGCCTCGCGGATCGTCTTGGCCGCGAACTGGTAGATATCCGGCAGTTTTCCGTCGGTCGCCCACTTCGCCACACGGTTGTGCTGCAGGTATTCGGTGATCTTCGGCAGCGCGGCATCGCATGCCTTGCCGGCGGCAGCGATCAGTTTGCTCGTATTGGTAATGTCGTCGGCATGCCTGACCAGCGGCTTCAGGTAGACCCACACCAGGCGCAGCGCGCTCTTGACGACGGTGCCGACTTCGGGAATGAAGCCGACCACCGTGGTCGCCATGAAGAACAGCGTGACCTTGTTGCTCGGATCCTTGCGGTAATGCCGGATGTTCGCGCACAGGTCGCGCAGGTCGCACAAGGTATCGACGATCGGAATCAGGGACACCACCATGTCGAAGCCGATCTGCCCGGTCGACCGCTCGGCATTGAAGTCGCCTTGCAATGCTCCCCAGATCCACTCGCCTATTCCGACATCGTCCGGCTTTGCCTGCCCGTGCACCTCGTTCAGTGCATCGAGTGTCTGGTCCGTCATCATTTCCTCCTGGGGTCGCGGGAGGTATCGATCAGGTCCGGCGCCCCGGCCACAAGCGAATCCAGACTGGACAGCAAATCTCCACCTGTCGGCCTCGGCTCGTCCCTGGCCGCCGGATCGTTGTGATAGACGACTTTCGAGACGGCCTCGGGCAGGTTGCGCTCCTCGGCCATGCCGCTACCGTCGAGCGTGCCATCCTTCGTCTGCCCATCCGCGAAGTGCAGGGTATAGGGCACGCCGGCCATGGCGGTCCCCTGGTAGCCATCCAGGTCGAGTTTGAGCCAGTTGCTGTGATCGGCCGCTGGGAAGAAGGGCAGTTGCGCCTCCTGCTGTGCAGGACCATCCCATTTGTGCATGCCAGCCTTGACGGTGAAATCGCCCGCGCAGCCTTGCTCGATCTTGCCGTCCGCGATCTTGATGTAGGCGCCCCCGCACAGCAGCGTGAGGCTGGTCTTGGCCGCGATGACGATCTCGCCCTTGCTGGCGGTGATCCTGATGTCGCGGTCCGCAGCGATACCGATGCTGTCCTGCTGCGCCTGGAGTTCGAGCTTGCCGGCACGGGCAATATGCTTCATGCCGTCTGCGTGCGCGAACAGCGACATACCCTTCCCGGCCTGGATGTTGAAACGCTGTCCGGCAACGGCCTGGATGTGCTGCTGCGCCGCGATGGTGTGTTGCCTGCCGCTGTAGCTGACGATTGATTCCGGCGTGCCGCTGACGAAACCGCCAGCAGCATACTGGGCGATCAGCGGCGCACTGCCCTGCTCCGCGTTTCCCGCCCCTTGCAGGTCCTGCGCCAATTGCCGATGCGACACGAGATCGACAGGCATCGCCTGATGCTGAACCGCGAACTCCCCCAATTCCTTGAGCAGCCCTTCCGATCCTTCCAGCAGCGCCAACAGAGGCTCGCGTTCGAGCTGCTTGCCTGATGCACCGAGCATGGCCTGCGTAGTGAGCAGCATGAGCCGCGCGGCACGCAGCACGACCGAGTGGTCGCTGCGCAGTTCGGCGCCTTCTCCGCGCGCCTCACCTTCTCCTTCCTTGCGCGGATGCGTCAGCCAGCCGAGATTCAGCTGGCTATGCCCATGTTCGCTCGCCAGTTGCGCACTGATCTGCCCGGGTGTGTCGTCCAGCCTGAGCTGGTTGCAGCGCATGCCCTGTACTTCCTTGCTCTTGATACCGGCCAAAAAGCGGTTACCGGGCAAATCGCCCGCATGACTGAACGTCGGCGGCGGCGTCCTGCCGCCGAACACGCGGCCGATGACAATCGGCTTGTCGGGGTCGCCTCCCAGGAAATCCACCAGCACCTCGTCGCCAACGCGTGGCAGGGTGATGGCGCCCCACTGGTCGCCAGCCCAGTGACTGGCGACCCGAACCCAGGCCGAATCGCGGTCGGTATTGCTGGCGCCCGCCCCATCTTGATGGTCTTGTTCGCGCGTTCCAGGAAAGCGCAACTTGATGCGCCCGAGCGCGTCGCAATGCACTTCTTCGCCTGGCGGCCCGACCACGAGTGCGGACTGCAAGCGCACGCGCGGCAGATCGGCCGACATGTCATACGCCGGTACGATGGGAATACCACGGCGCACGCAAGTGAAGCGATTGGTGTACTTGACGTCACGCTCTGCGCTTGCCTGTGCCAGCGTGCCATCGACCGAGTCCAACTGCCAGGCGTTGGCTGCAAACAGGCGCCGTGTCCGTTCTTCAACGTCCTTGGGAAGATTGTTTTCGGCGACCAGCGACAGGTCCGTCAGAACGAACTCGCGTTCATCGTCCGCATGCGTATCGATGTCGGGGTGACCCTCCAACCGAAACCACTGCCCGGCACAAAGATCGCGTACGCCGCTTTCGCCATAAAAGCACTTGGCGTCGTATTCATGGCGCTGCATCCGCAACTCGCCCAGCCTGCGGTAGTCGCTATCATCGTCACCGAGATGAGGGGCGTCGATCTGGTAGTCGTCCAGGCTGAACGCGAACTGATCGCCGTACTCGCCTTGTCGCAAATTGGTCGGCCATTGGGTTGACATCATCCGGCCTTGCTTGTGATCCCAGCTCTGGCGGGCAACGCTGCCTGGCGCCAGGTTGCGAACGGCGCTCCAGTTGATCACGCCGTCGCGCGTTTCGGTAGCGGCATCGCGATGAAAGCGCACCGTGCCGGCTGCATTCTGCTGCAATGATTGCGGCGTATCGAAGAGCACAAGCGTGTGAGAAGCCATGCCTGGACTGTGGGGCTCGCTGGCTTGCCCCGGCCGGAAGCCCCATGCAATCCCTTGCCGCTTCCATAAGCGGCGCAGGAAGGCCGCATCCGATTCGTTGTGCTGCATCGTGAATTCGCGCGCTGAATAGACGCCCGTGATGCCGGCGGTATCGACGTCGAAAGCCTTGGCCAGCACCGGATTGATGCTCCTCCACTCACGGATGACCGCAATGCTGATGTCGACTTCGTTCATGGCACGAAACACACGGGTGTTCGTACGCCGCTCCATCAACGCCAATGCGTCTCGCACAACGAGCTGGTAGGTCGCAAGTCCTCCATCGCTTTGCCCGGAGCATGCCTGGGCGACGATACCGCACACCGAACGCAAGCCTCCTCGATCCGTGACGAACTGAAATTCTGCGGGCAAGGCGATGAATTCCTTGAGTGGAAGGCCGGCTTGGGTTGAAACGCACAGCAAGCGATATTCAATGCCGCTGCACAGTGTCTCCCGACCGCTGACATGCTTGACTAACAAGACGTCGTCAAGAATGGATTGCGGGTGGAGTAGGCGAAGACGGATTGGACGATGCGACTGGGTGAGCTCGAGCGGGAGGCCCGGGACGTTCAGAAAGTTCATTGAGACTCTTCCTGGAGAAAAGACTGAACGTCAAAAGTGCCAGACACGGCAATTTCCAGTCTTGATAATCGTCAACCCAGTTTTTCTGTTCAAAACAAGCCGACGCTTGTGACAGTTACGGGAAGGGGTCTCGTTATACGGAGACCCCTCGACGACGATGCTCAATACGCCTCGATGCTCACCGCCACCAGCTCGACCGCGTCGCCATGGACCTTGTCGTGGTGCTGATGGTCGTGCCCCTGCTCGTGGCAGTCCGGCCCGCACATCGGCACGACGCGCAGCCGGATCTTGCCGTCCGCCGGCGGCAACTGGCGCAGCTTCTCGCTCAGCGGCAGGCTGTAGGTCAGCGCGCCGTGGGCGCCGCGGTGGCCGAACATCATGATGGTGGCCAGGTAGTGGGGGCTGGACGCGTCCACGTGCGACCGGTCGTCCGGTCCGTTCAGGATCACCATGAAGGCGTCGTGCGACATCTGCGGGAAGTTCAGGGTGACGTTCGCCACCAGCACCTGCCCGGCCGTCCGCGCCGCCTCGATTGTCGCGCCGGGCAGGTGCGCCACCGCGCTGGCCGGGGCGGCTTCGGACACCTCGCGCCGCTGCACGCTGCCGACGACGCGGGCGCGCCTGCCGTTCTGGCTGGCGACGGCATACCTGGGAATCAGATCCTCTCCGGAGCCGGGCTCGTAGTCGTAGCCGAACGGCGTCATCCAGGCATAGTCCCCGGCCCGGGTCTGGCTCACGGGCTGGCCCTTGGCATTGACGAAGAACAGCAGCGGATCGCGCGCCCAGCGGTAGTAGTCGCTGGCCCGTTCCGCCGCGGATTTCTGCTCGTCCGGCAGGTCGGTGCGCAGCTCGTAGCCGGCCGGCAGGAAAGGCAGGCCGAGCTGCATCTGCTTGCGCGTCCACACGTCCCACAGGCGGTCCATGTTGCTGTGGTGCAGGAAGAAAATCGGATCGACCGGGGACAGCATGTCGGTCATGAAACCGCGCGCTTCGACGAAATTGCAGTCGCGCGAACCGACGCAGCGGTGGATCGAATTGTGCGGGCGGGCTTCCAGGATGCCGAAACCGGCGCTGGTGTGGTGGTTCGATGTCTTGGCGCTGCCGAAGGCGATGAAGTCGGGCGCCGCCAGCGCCGCCTGGATGGTGGCGGGCGAAACGGCATCCGCCGTGGCCAGCGAGAAACCCGGCTGCTCGCGCCGGATGCCGCGCGCGCCCGGCTGGTCGAAGAACATGCCGCCGCGTGGATCCGTCACCATGTCGAACAGCAGGTCCGGCTCGAAACGGATGCGGCGCGACAGCAGCTGGCCGAGCTGGCTGCGCCCATCGAAGCCGCTGCCGGGCAGCGACCAGTAGCCGGCGCCCGCGATCACGCCCGTGATCATGCGCTCGAAATCCTGGCGGCCGGCCAGGTAGGCCGGGTGGTTGGGATCGAGCACGTCGTCGAACATGTCGTCGGGCACCTGCTGGTCCACGGTCCAGTCCCAGTATGGCAGGGCGAAGTACGGGTCGCCGCTCAGCTCGCGGCAAATCTGTTCGAACCAGCCGAGGTAGGCACGGTGCCACGGCAGGAACCACCAGTTGCCGTGCGGGCAGTCCATCGTGTGGACGATGGCCTGGCGATACCAGTTGCGCGGGTCCTCGGGCGGCAGCGCCAGCATGGCGCGCACGGCCTTGGCATAGCTCTTGAGCATGCGCTTGCCATGCTTGCCGGTCGCGTTGTAGCGGCGGTAGCGACGCTGCTTGTCGTCTGCCAGGGCCATGCCGAACGGCAGCATGCCGGCGCAAAGGCCGAGGCCGGCCGTCTTCAGGACTGCGCGGCGCGACTGCTTGAATACCTCGTGGTGCTTGTCGGTCATAAGTGCTCTCCGTCGATGTGAAGAACAATGTCTGGACTTAATTTGTCCAGGCAAAACGATGCGTGTCCGGATCGGACAGGCATGACCTCAGCCTAAACGGTCCACCGATGGGACCGTATGGGCAAGAACAAGCTCATCAGTAAGGGATTGCGCGGGATCGAGACAGTTTCCCACGTGCAGGCAAGAAGGGCGGGATGCGAAGTTCCCGCCCGGGTTCAACGCCACTGCGGTGGCGGCTTGTATTCCGGGAACATTTCCTTGAACAGGAAAGTCATCAGCTGGTCGGTATCCTGCGGGCGGGCGCTCAGCTTGATGATGCGTCCGAGACGGTGCGAATCCCACTCGAAGTCGCCGGTCTTTTCGCGGCGGATCAGCTCGATCATCTTCTTGACCACGGCGATCTCGATGTCGGGCTCGCTGCCCTGCTCCACCGTCACCTGCGTCAGCCAGCGGCGCTGGAAGTTCGGGTTCCAGCCGCGGAACTTCAGGTCCATGCTGTGGAAGGTCTTGTTCGACACCGAGAACACCCCGCCGCTCTCGTTGCGGTCTTCGCGGCCGCGGCCATTGATGGCGGCGATGTTGGCCAGCGCATTGCGCATGCCCTTGGCCGATTCGCTTTCCTCGGCCGACGGCTGCTCGCTGCCGGTCGCGGCGCCGCGCTGGCGGCGCTTGGCGTTGATGAAGTCCTGCATGTCGACGGGCTTCTGCTCGTCGAACTTCTGCGGCGGTTTGGTTTCTTTAACAGGCTCTTCCGGCGGGGTCGTGATCGTGTCCGGCAGGCGTGCGATCTCGATCCGCTCCTGCTTCGGCACCGGAATGGACGGCATGGGCATTGGTTTAGGGGCCTGTTGGCGCGGCGCCTCCGCCTCTTTTTGTTGCATCGGTGCGACGTAGACCACCTTGCCCTCGTCGCCCGAAGCCGGCTTGGCCTGCTTCGCGTCCTTGTCGGGCTGGAACAGCCAGATCACGACCAGCAGGACGTGCAGCAGGATCGTGCCGACCAGCGCCGGACGGTTCGGTCCCTGGCGGCCATACGTGAGCACGGGCCGGCCCTGCATCGGCAAGGGCTGGCCGCAGTGCGTGCACACGTCGCTGTGCTCGTCGTAGATGTGGGAATGGTCACGCAAGGTCGAACGGGTTCCTGATCGGCGTCTATCAATACTGCGAGAGCCGCAGTCTAACCGTTTTGCGGCGCCCGCGCACTTTGGAAGTACTTAAAGAGCAACACAACTCCCCTGGGAATCCCTTGAAGGATGTTACGAGATGTTTCAGACCGCCGGAAACCGGCAGGCGGATCGCTCCGCCTGCCGCGCGCCATCAGTGTGCAGCTTCGAGCTTGGCCAGCTGGCGGTCCGTCATCGGACCGGTGCCGCTGTACTTGTCGAGGTAGAGGTAGATCACCGGGGTGATGTAGAGCGTGATCACCTGCGAGAAGATCAGGCCGCCGACCACGGCCAGGCCCAGCGGCTGGCGCAGCTCGGCGCCGGCGCCGATGCCCAGCGCGATCGGCAGCGCGCCCATCATCGCGGCCAGCGTGGTCATCAGGATCGGACGGAAGCGCAGGATGCAGGCCTCGCGGATCGCCTCCTGCGGCTTCATGCCGCCGTTGCGCTGGGCGTCGAGGGCGAAGTCGATCATCATGATCGCGTTCTTCTTCACGATACCGATCAGCATCAGGATACCGATCATCGCGATCAGGGTCAGGTCCATGTCGAACATCCATAGCGTCAGCAAGGCCCCCACCGCCGCGGACGGCAGGCCGGCCAGGATGGTGATCGGGTGGATGTAGCTCTCGTACAGCACGCCCAGCAGCACGTAGATCACGCCGATGGCGGTGATGATCAGGATCAGCTGGCTCGACTGGGTGTCCTTGAACACGGCCGCGTCACCGCCGTAGTTGGTGATGATCGAGGCCGGCAGCTTCATGTCGCGGCCCATCTGCTCGATGGCGGCGGTGGCATCGCCCAGCGGCACGCCCGGGGCCAGGTTGAAGGACAGCGTGATCGCCTGCAGCTGGCCCTGGTGGTTGACCGCCAGCGGGCCGACCGTGCGCTTGACGGTGGCAAAGCTGGACAGCTTGACCAGGTCGCCGTTCTTGGAACGCACCGAGACGCGCGACAGCGCTTCGTCGTAGTAGCGGTCGGCGGCCGCCGCTTCCAGGATCACGTAGTAGCTGGCCGCGGTCGAGTAGATGGTCGAGACCTGGCGCTCACCAAAAGAAGCGTACAGCACCGTGCGGATGTCGGCCATCTCCACGCCCAGCAGCGCGGCCTTGTCGCGGTCGATGTCGATGGTGGCCTGCAGCGCCTTGTTCTGCGAGTCGCTGGTGACGTCGCGGAAGCGCGGATCTAGACGCATGCGCTCCAGGAACTGCTCTGACCAGCCGCCGATCTCGCCGCCCGACACGCTCTGCAGCGTGTACTGGTAACGGCTTTTGCTCGGGCGTCCGCCCAGCTGCAGGTTCTGCACCGGCGACATGAATACCTGCACGCCGGCCACCTGGCGGGTGGCCTTGCGCAGCGCGTCGACCACTTCCGACATCGGCGGGCGTTCGCTGCGCGGTTTCAGCACCAGGAACATGCGGCCGGTATTGCCGCCGCCGGTGAACGAGGTCACGTCCTTCACGTGCGGGTTGGCGCGCACGATGTCCACCACCTGGGCCTGCAGCTTCTGCAGGGCCACCGAGGAGGTGTCTTCCGAGGCCTCGACGGTCACGCGCAGCTGGCCGATGTCTTCTTCAGGGAAGAAGCCCTTCGGCATGGTCATGTACAGCACGGCGGTCAGCACGAAGGTGCCGAGCGCCAGCATCAGCACCAGGAAGCGGTGGCGCAGCGCCATGTCCAGGGTGCGGCCATAGCCGTCGCGCACGTTGGTGAACATGGCTTCGAAGCGGCGGCCGATCCAGGACATTTCTTTCGGATCGACGTGGCCGCCATGCTTGATCAGGCGCGAGCACAGCATCGGCACCAGGGTCAGCGAGACCACGGCCGAGACCAGCACGGCGAGGCCGACGATCACGGCGAATTCGCGGAACAGCAGGCCGATCACGCCCGGCATGAAGAAGATCGGGATGAACACCGCCACCAGCGAGATCGAGATCGAGATGATGGTGAAGCCCATCTCGCGCGAGCCGATCAGGGCCGCCTGCATCGGCTTCTTGCCCATCTCCATGTGGCGCACGATGTTTTCCAGCACCACGATGGCGTCGTCGACCACCAGGCCGACCGCCAGCGTGATGCCGAGCAGCGAGATGTTGTCGAGGCTGTAGCCGAAGGCGTACAGCAGGGACAGCGCGCCCAGCAGCGAGATCGGCACGGTGACGGCCGGGATGAAGGTCGCGGTCAGGCGGTGCAGGAACAGGAAGATCACCAGGATGACCAGCACCACGGTGCCGGCCAGGGTCAGGTTGACGTCGTGGATCGCCTCGCGGATCGAGTCCGAGCGGTCGTTGACCAGGTGGATCTTGATCGACTGCGGCAGCTGGGTTTCGAAACGCGGCATCAGCGCGCGCACCGAGTCGACCACCTGCACGGTGTTGGCGTTCGGCTGGCGCTGCACCATCAGCACGATCGAGCGTTCGCCGTTCAGACTGCCGGTGGCCTTGACCGACTGGTAGCTGTCCTCGACCTGGGCGATGTCGCGCAGGCGCACCGGCAGGCCGTCGCGGGTGGCGACGATCAGGCCGGCGAAGTCGGCGGCGCGCATCAGCTGGCCGCCGCCCTGGATGGTCAGGGTCTGGGTCGGGCCGTCCAGGATGCCGAGCGGGGTGATCGAGTTGGCCGAACGCAGCGCGGTGGCCAGTTCGGACATCGAGATATTGCGTGCGCTCATCAGGTCATGCTGGGCGCGCACCCGCACCGCGAAGCGCTTGCCGCCGTTGACCGTCACCTGGGCGATGCCAGGCAGGGTCGAGATCGCCGGCGAGACCAGGTTTTCCGCGTAATCGTTCAGCTCCGACAAGTCCATGGACGGCGAGGTCATGTGCATGAACAGGATCGGGGAGTCGGCCGGGTTGATCTTGCGGTAGGACGGCAGGTCGGTCATCTCCTGCGGCAGCTGGCGCTGGACCTGCAGCAGCGCGGCCTGCACGTCGACGGCGGCTTCGTTGACGTCGATCGATTCGTCGAACTCGAGCGTCAGCGAGGTGTTGCCCTGCGTGTTCGTCGAGCTGATCATCTTGATGCCGGCGATGGTCGCGAACTGCTTTTCCAGTGGCAGCGCGACCGACGAGGCCATGTTCTCCGGGCTGGCGCCCGGCAGGTTGGCGTTGACGTTGATGACCGGCGTGTTATAGCTCGGCAGCGCCGCGACCGGGATGTGCATGTAGGCCAGGACGCCCACCAGCACCAGGCTGATCGACATCAGCACCACCATCACGGGACGGCGGATACACAGTTCGGACAGGTTCATGCCTTGTCACCCTTCTGTGCGGCCGGCATCGCTGCGTTCGAGCCGGCTGCATCCTGGGACTTGGCGCCAGCCGGGCGCACCTTGCCGCCCGGACGCAGATTCTGCTTGCCTTCGGTAATGACCTTCTCGTTGCCGGTCAGGCCAGTCACGGCAGCATACTCGCCGAAGCCGTGCAGGCGCGCCACCTTGACCTGTTTCGCCTCGTTACCCTCGCCCACCACGTACACGAAGGTGCCCTGGGTGCTGGTGATGATGGCGTTCTGCGGGATCACGACGGCGTCGCGGATGGTCTGCGTGGTGACGCGGGTGGTCACGTACTGGCCCGGCCACAGCATCGAGTCCGGGTTGGCGAACTGGGCCTTCACGCGGATGGTGCCGGCGGCCGGGTCGACCGCGTTGTCCACGAACTTCAGCTCGCCGGTGACCGGCTTGGCCTCGGGACCGGTGCTGGCCTGCACCGCCACCTTGCCGGCGCGCTGGGCCGCCAGCAGCGCGCCGAGGCTTGACTCCGGCATGTTGAAGGAAACGTCGATCGGATCGAGCTGGGTGATGGTCGTCAGGGACGTGGACGGCTGCACCAGGGCGCCCGGATGGATGTCGATGGCGCCGACGCGGCCCGACATCGGGGCGCGGATGGTGGTGTAGCTGGCGCTGACCTGGCTGGCACGGGCCGCCGCGGCATTGCTCTGGACTAGGGCCCGGGCCGCCTCGACCTGGCTCTTCAGGGAGTCGACCGCGCTCTGGGACAGGAAATTCTGGGCGGCGAGCTCCTGGCTGCGCTTGTACTGGCGCTCCAGGTCGGCCAGGGTGGCGCGGTTCTGCGCCACTTGCGCCTCGGCGCGGGCGACGTTGGCGCGGTCGGCGCGGTCGTCGAGCGAGAACATGACCTGGCCTTCCTTGACGAACTGGCCTTCGCGGATGTGGACCTGGCGGATGGTGGCGGTGGTCTGCGGGTGCAGGTCGACGGTGCGCACCGGGGTCACGGTGCCGTTCGCGGACAGTTCCACGCCCACGTCCTGGCGCTGCGGCGCCACCACGTTCACGGTGGTCGGCGGCATGCCGCCCCTGGCGCCCGGTCCCTTGCCGCCCTGGCCGTTGTCGGCGTGGGCGCCGTCACCCTTGTTCAGGTACCAGGCGCCGGCGACGGCCAGCGCCACGACACCCACGATGAATCCCGCATTCTTCTTTTTCATGTTCGTCCCTTGCCGCCAGTCCCTGCGGCTCTTTCTCTTGTGTTATGCGCGCGTGCAAAAAAAGTCGCGGTGCAGCATTCTCGCACGCTCTTGTTTCAGGATTGTGTATCCGCCATGTCGTCAGCACGAGCTTGCGCTGGTTTTGTCCCTTATTTGTTCGGGTAATACTCCGGCAGCACCAGGGTCACTTCCAGGCCGCCCTCCGGATGGTTGGCCAGCGCGATGCTGCCGCCATGCTGTTCGGCGATGTTGCGGGCGATGGTCAGGCCCAGGCCGGTGCCGCCCGACTCGCGCGAGCGCGAGGTTTCGACGCGGTAGAACGGATCGAACACCCGGCCCAGCTCGCCCGCCGGGATGCCGGGACCGCTGTCGCGGATGCGGATGCGCGCCGCGCCGTTGATGCGGTCGACACAGACGCGCACATCGCGGCCGTACTTCACCGCGTTGTCGATCAGGTTGCCGAGGCAGCGGCGCAGGTCCAGCGGCCGGCCCAGCAGGGCCATGCCGGCCTGCCCCTTCAGCGTCACCTGCTGTCCGGCGTCGACGGCGTCGGCGCACACCGCTTCCAGCAGCGAGTCGAGGTCCAGCATCTGCATGTTCTCGGTGGTGTCCATGCTGCGCGCCAGCACCAGGCCTTCGCGCACCATGGCCTGCATGGCCGACAGGTCGCCGATCAGGCGTTCCTGCAGTTCCGCGTTCTGCACCTTTTCGAGGCGCAGACGCATGCGGGTCAGCGGCGTCTGCAGGTCATGCGTGATCGCCGCCAGCATCTGGGTACGCTGAAAGATGTACTGGCGGATCCGCGCCTGCATGGCGTTGAAGGCAGCGCTGGCCTGGCGGATCTCGCTGGCGCCGCTCAAGGAGAGCGGCGGGCGATTGATGTCGTGGCCCAGGTCCTGAGCGGCCCGCGCCAGCACCTTCAGCGGGCGGGTGGTCATGCGCGCCACCACGTAGGCAAGCGCGGCGATGCTGAACAGGAACAGGCCGATGGTGGTGCGGTAATCGGTTTCGGGACCGGTGAAAGCCGAGCGCGGCGGCAGCACCGACAGGCGCAGTTCTTCGCCGTCGCGCAGGCGCACGTTCAGGGTTTCGCAGGCGCCATGCCACTGGGTGCGAATCAGGCCGTAGAGCACGGCCTGCTGGTGCGGCATGTCGCACGAAGCCGGCCGGTTGGCCGCCGAGCTGATGCCGTAGCCGTCGCCCAGGCGCGCCGCCAGCGAGCGCGCGAACCAGCTCTGCGACGCCGCCAGCGGCTGGACATTGCCGACTTCCAGGCGCAGGCCCGGGCGGTTCGCCACCGACAGGTAGACCGAGCGCGCCGAGGCCGGCACGATTTCGGTCGCCATCACCAGTTGTTCGGCGCGTTCGAGCAGGTGCTGGTCGCGCTGCTGCTCGATGACGCGCTGGCGCTCGAGGTCGGCTGCCAGCTGGGTCAGCGCCGCGGAAATCAGGATACCGAGCAGGAGCGTGATGAACACGCGTCCGGTCATCGATCCGAAGAAGGCTTTCACGCAGGCGGCTCCACGGTCACCTGCCCGGCCAGCACGTAACCGCCGTTACGCACGGTCTTGATGATCTGGGGCATGCGCGCATCCTCGCCCAGCTTCTGGCGCAGGCGGCTGATCTGGATGTCGATCGAGCGGTCGAAGGGGTCGGCGTCGCGGCCCTGGGTCAGGTTGAGCAGCTGGTCGCGGTTGAGCACGCGGTTGGGGTGCTCCAGGAACACGCGCAGCAGGCGGAACTCGGCGCCCGACAGCATGATGACCACGCCCTGCGGATTGACCAGGTGGCGCGCGGTCAGGTCCAGGGTCCAGCCGGAGAAGCGCATCTGCTGCACGTTCTCGGACGGGGCGTTCGAGGGCATCGCGTGCGAACGGCGCAGCACGCTGCGGATGCGGGCCAGCAGCTCGCGCGGCTCGAAGGGTTTCGGCAGGTAGTCGTCGGCGCCCATCTCGAGGCCGAGGATGCGGTCGAGCGGCTCGTTGCGGGCGGTCAGCATGATGACCGGCAGGCTGGAGGTGGCGCGCAGCTTGCGGCACAGGGTCAGGCCGTCGTCGCCCGGCATGTTCAGGTCGAGCACGATCAGGTCGGGGCGCGCGTCGTCGAGCGCCTTCCACATACCGGTGCCGTCGGCTGCCGAAATGGTGCGGTAGCCGTTCGATTCCAGGTAGTCGGCGAGCAGGGTGCGGATGTCGCGGTCGTCGTCGACAATCAAAATCGTAGAGGGATTATCCATAGCCTCAATTATCCGCATCTAAGCCAGGCTTGGACACCGTTTTTGTATCGGCTTGTATATGCCGATGAGCGCGAAACATATTGATACAAAGTATCGGACAGGGGAAATCCCACGGTTACACTTGTTGGCCATGATGGGAACCGTGCAGCGAGCAGTCCGGAAGCGAAGATGCACACCAACCTGCCTCTCACACAAAGGAAAACACCATGAACACCGTCCGCAAAAACATCGCGATCGTCCTGGCCGCCTTCGGTATCGCCGGCGCCTCGCTCGGCGTCCAGGCGCAGACCACAGCCCCGCTCGAGGGCCGCCATGCCCACGCCATGAGCAAGGAGCAGCGCGAGGCCAAGCGCGCCGAATTCCGCGCCTTGAGCCCGGAGCAGCGCCAGGCCAAGATGGCCGAGTTCCGCGCCAAGCGCGCCGAGATGCGTGCCGCCCGCCAGGCCAAGCTGGCCGAATCGCTGAAGCTGACCCCGGCCCAGCAGCCGGTGTGGCAGGCCTTCGTCGCCAGCATGACGCCGCCGCAAAAGGGCGAGCGCGCCGGCCAGCGCCTGAACAAGGAACAGCGCACCGCCCTGACCGCGCCGCAACGCCTGGAACGCCGCATCGCCCTGCAGAAGGAGCGCACCGCGCGCATGGAAGCCCGCCTGTCGGCCCTGAACAGCCTGTACGCAGCCCTGAGCCCGGAACAGCGCAAGGTCTTCGACGAGCAGCAGCAGCGCCGCGGCGGCCGTCACCACGGCGGCCATGGCAAGATGATGCGCGGCTGAGCACCTGCATCGACGTAAAAAAAGACGCCCTCGGGCGTAATGCCGTTCAGTTAAGACTGAACGGCATTTTTATTTTGTCGTTGTAAACGTT
>JAEAMF010000205.1_pt1 | contig 98289 bp, 76 predicted proteins | sample 8958721 | NCBI WGS metagenome assembly JAEAMF01 (sample SAMN16933255, study PRJNA681124) | bioreactor sludge metagenome | isolation source: anaerobic bioreactor treating anionic surfactant - SDBS | place: India: Bengaluru | collected 2019-02-28
TGGCCTGCGCACCAAACTTATTCACCGGAACAAACATTTCTTTCATCGGTTTAAGAAACATCAACAAGTCATTCGAGAAAAATCGCACTTTACCATCGTACTCTTTACCAATAATATATCCCGCCGCAATACCGTCGAGCCCACCCAGAGGATGATTGCAGGCGAAAATATAGCTGCCATCTTTTGGCGGAAGGTTCTCTTTGCCCTCAATGCTTACCGACATACCCAGGTAATTAAAAGCCGCTTCAATAAATTCAAGATTCTTTAGTCCGGGATTCTCGCTGAAAAACTGATTAAATTCCTCCTCGTGAACAATTCGCCGAAGGTAATTCACAACAAACCGGGGCACTTTTGTTTTAGGCGCTCTTGTTTTGAGCACATGCGCCACATCTATTTTTATCTGATTCTCCATACTTATATCCTTCGCCCGGGTTTTATCAGGCGGCTGCAAATGTACAAAAAATGCTTCGATTCAAAAAAAATGACAATTACAGACGGTTCAAAAAATAAACAGAGAAGCAAATCATGAATGAGAGGGTTTCTTTACATAGCAAATTAGTTTAACATTAAAAAATAGTGTTATCAACAATCATTAATATCTCACCACATCGCTCAATTTCCAAACAAAAATCAAACACACCCACATATACACTTTATTATTAGCACTTTGAATTAGCAAAAGGCACTTAAAAGTAATGTTGAAAAACTGTTGAAAAGTACTTGATAACACGAAAAACATCTGTTCAGAAACTGTTGATAAATATTTTGTGGGGAATAGTGGGGAATATCAAAATCTTTTAATACTTTTACACTTACAAAATTATAAACTGTTCAAATGTCAACTTTTATAGGAAAATACGAAGCAAAGGCCGATGTAAAGGGAAGAATCTTCATCCCATCGGCTTATCGCAAGCTCCTTCCGGATGGAGAAAGAGAGAAAGTTGTAATGAGAAGAGATGCCGAAAACGAATGTATGATTCTGTATCCCGAGCACGTTTGGAATGCAAAAGTAGAACAACTAAAAGCAACGCTCGACGAATGGAATCCCGCAGATCAAATGCTACTGATGCAATTTGTAGCCGACGCCGAATGGCTCGACATTGATTCGCAGGGCAGGGTATTGATTGCCAAAAGACACTTACAGTCTATTTCGGTTGAAAATTCGGAATTATTGTTTGTAGGCATGATAGACAGATTTGCTGTTTGGGGCAAAAACAGATATGAACAATCGAAAATGTCGCAAGCTGACTTTGCTAAAACTCTGAAAGAAAGAACAATGAAACTGAGTTAAACAATTGCTCAATTTCAAAATCAGAATTAAACAACAGACCAACACAGTTTTATCGGTTAAAAAAAATGAAAAAGAAAACAAGTACAGAGAGCAAGTTGACCTTCAACCCGGAAGTGCAACATGAGTCGGGAGTAATTTATCATACACCTGCCCTACTCAACGAAACCGTCGATGGACTTAATATTCAACCCGATGGAATATATGTAGATGTTACCTTTGGTGGCGGTGGTCACTCAAAAGAAATTATAAAACGTTTAGGACCTAAAGGCAAACTGTTTGGATTTGACCAGGACCTGGATGCAATAAAAAATAAAATTGATGACGAGCGCTTTATCTTTGTAAGGAGTAATTTTAAGTACCTGAAAAATTTTCTCCGATTTCACAACATTGATAAAGTAGATGGAATTTTGGCCGATCTAGGAGTTTCTTCTCATCATTTTGATGAAGCCGAACGTGGTTTTTCGTTCCGTTTCGATGGTAAACTCGACATGCGCATGAATACGGAGTCGAAACTCACAGCTGCAACCGTTCTGAACACTTATACCGAGGAACAACTTGCCGATGTGTTCTATCTGTATGGCGAACTTCACAATTCGCGCCGCATAGCCCGCACCATTGTTCAGGAACGTGAGAAAAACAACATTCAAAGCATCTTTCAGTTTATCGACATTCTGAAGCCCTATTTCGGTAGAGAAAAGGAGAAAAAGGACATGGCAAGAGTTTTTCAGGCTTTACGCATTGAAGTGAACAAGGAAATGGAAGTGCTTGAAGCTCTACTCCGTCAGAGCCTTGAAGTGCTGAATCCGGGTGGAAGACTGGTAATACTTACCTATCATTCACTCGAAGACAGATTGGTAAAAAACTATTTCAGAACCGGAAATTTCGAAGGAAAACTTGAAAAAGATTTTTATGGAAACATTATCTCTCCTCTGAAAGCAGTGAATAATAAGGTAATCGTTGCGAGCGACGAAGAAATCAGCAAAAACCCAAGAGCCAGAAGTGCAAAACTGAGAATAGCTGAAATAAAACAATGATTTTCGAAACAGAATAGAAATTCAGAGCTGCAAATCATCAAACCGAAAAAAAAAGAATGAGCTGGTACAAAAAAATAGCGGAAGCAATCAAAGGAAATGAAGATTTTTCGGACATCAAATCCAGTACAGTACGGGATGTGATCAACGGGAATATCCTCACGAAGAAATTTTTTCAGAAACAGTACGGACTGCTGATAATGATTGCAATACTCGCTTTTATGTACGTCGACAACAGATTTTATTGCGAGACACAACTTGCAAAAACGATAGAGCTAAAAGATAAAATTAAGGATGTAAAATACGAGTCGCTTACTATTTCGGCTCAGTTAATGAGGATAAGCCGACAATCGAATATCCTTAAAATGATAGAAGAAAGAGGTATCGATCTGGATGAATCAACCACTCCGCCAGTAGTGATAGAAACGCCTAAAGAGGAAAAAGAAAAGTAAATAAAAAAGAGACTTAAGAAAATGGCTGATAAACGTAAAAGTATAGTGCTGCGCTTTGGAATAGTGTATTTTTTTATACTATTCCTCTTTGCATTAGTAGTATATCGCATCGTTGTTCTTCAGTTTGTTGAAAAAGACAAATGGTTGGAAGTGGCCGAAAAAAACAAGAAAACCGACATCAGGGTAAAGCCCAACCGGGGAAATATTTTTGCCAGCGATGGGAGACTAATGGCCAGCACCATCCCGACCTATTATATTTATATGGACACGCGTGTTCCGGCATTACACAAAGACGATGGAAAACTTTTCAAAGAAAACGTCGACTCGTTGGCCCTGAGTTTGTCGAAATATTTCGGCGATCGTTCAAAAGATCAATATAAATTGATGCTTAAAAAAGCATATCGCGAAGGAAGAGGAGAAGCTCCACTCTACCCTAAACGCATTAGTTATGCTCAACTGAAAGACGTGCGCAAGATGCCACTTTTCCGTTTGGGACGCAACAAAAGCGGATTGATATACAAAGAATTATTCCGACGGGAAAAACCTTTCGGATCATTGGCATCGCGAACTATTGGCGACATTTATGCCGATGAAGCCAAAGGAGGTAAAAACGGACTCGAAAAATACTTCAACACCGAATTACTTGGTATTCCCGGCGTTTCGGTACGACAAAAAGTTGCCAACCGCTGGGCAGAAACTGTACAGGTAGAACCTACTGATGGATTAGACATCCTCACAACAATAGACATTGATTTGCAAGATATTGCCGAAAAGGCTTTGGTTGATAGCCTGAAATCATTCGATGCCGAGACTGGATATGCAGTGCTAATGGAGGTGCAATCCGGCGAAGTTAAAGCAATTGTAAATATGCAGAAAAATGCCGATGGCACTTATTCCGAAAACAAAAACGGAGTAGTTTCGGATCAGGTAGAGCCCGGGTCGACCTTCAAAACATTTTCGTTGATTGCATTGCTTGATGATGGTAAAGCCAGCATTACCGACACAATTCACACCGGAAATGGCGTTTATAATTTTTATGGGTCGAACATGACCGACCATAATGCCAACAAAGGAGGATATCATAACATTACCCTAGCCGAAGCCATACATGCGTCGTCGAACATTGGTATTTCTCGCGCTGTTGTAAAAGCGTATGGCAATAACCCATCTGCCTACGTAGAAAAGCTGTATGCAATGGGCTTCAACGAAAAAATGAATATTGAAATTCCCGGAAACGATGGACCTAAAATCCGTCATCCGAAGGACAAAGCCAGGTATTGGTCGAAAACCACTTTGCCATGGATGTCAATTGGATATGAATCGCAAATTCCACCTATCTATACACTTGCATTTTACAACGCCATTGCCAACAACGGCAAACTGATTCGCCCATTCTTTGTTAAAGCGCTAATGCAAAACGGACAAACCGTAAAAACATTTAGCACTGAAACGATAAGAGAAAGCATTTGTAAACCCACAACGCTACAGATTGTGCGCGAAACACTACTAGGTGTGCTTGAAGGCGAAAAAGGAACGGCTAAAAATGTAAGGTCGAAATATGTACGCATTGCAGGAAAAACCGGCACAGCACAAATTTCAAAAGGAGCACTTGGATATAAAGCCGGCGGAAAGAGTCATCAGGTTTCGTTCTGCGGATATTTTCCGGCCGATAATCCTCTCTACACCTGCATAGTAGTGATTCGAGAGCCACACAACGGCTACCCATCGGGAGGAAAAATGGCTGGTTCGGTTTTCAAATCCATCGCCGAACAAACAATGGCTCTGCATTCGAGTCTCAAGCCCGAAACCATTGCCAACGATACATCAATTGTTTCTCCATTTTTTCCTGAGGTAAAACCAGGAAATTACAAATCGGTTGAAACAGCGATGAACTTACTGAATCTTTCGATGACAGGAAAACCGACCGATTGGGTAAGCACCTATTCAAAAGAAAAAGCATTGGAAGTGAAACCTTTGGCCGTTCAGAGAAATGTGATTCCCGAATTAAAAGGAATGGGTGCCAGGGATGCGATGTTCCTGTTAGGACAAATGGGATTAAAAGTGCGAATTACAGGTATGGGTAAAGTAGTTTCTCAAACCCTGTTGCCCGGAACAGTTGCTCATAAAGGGCAAACTATCTTGTTAAATCTCGAATAATATACGATAATCAAAAAAAAACGATATGATTTTAAGCGATTTACTACAAAATATCTCATTAAAAAGCACTTTCGGAGATTCTGAAACAGAAGTCACCGACATTCAGTTCGACTCGCGCAAAGTAGTGGACGGTTCTGTTTTTGTGGCTACGCGCGGAACAGCTACCGATGGACATGACTTTATTGATGCAGCCATTGAGAAAGGCGCAAAAGCAATTATTTGTGAAGTTCAACCATCCGACAAAAAAGATGGAATTACCTACATTCAGGTGGAAAACAGCTCGGATGCACTGGGTAGAATGGCTTCGGCCTGGTACGATTTTCCCTCGTCGAAACTCAAACTTGTAGGAGTAACGGGGACAAATGGCAAAACCACTATCGCCACCCTACTCTATCAGCTTTTCCGGGAACTGGGATATAAAACAGGCCTACTGTCAACAGTTTGCAATTATGTAAACGAACAGGCGATAGAAGCAACTCACACAACTCCCGATTCATTGGCATTAAACGAATTGCTTGCACAAATGGTGGATGCTCAATGCGAGTATGCCTTTATGGAAGTGAGTTCTCACTCGGTAGATCAACGCCGAATTGCAGGATTGGAATTCGATGGAGCAATTTTCACAAATCTCACCCGCGACCACATCGATTATCATCTTACTTTCGAGAATTATTTAAAAGCAAAAAAACAGTTTTTCGATGAATTATCGCCCGAAGCTTTTGCGCTTACAAACGCCGATGACAAAAACGGACTTGTTATGCTTCAGAATACAAAAGCAAGTAAATATACCTACTCCTTACGGGGGATGGCCGATTTCAAAACCAAAATTTTAGAACATGGATTCGATGGCATGCTATTGGATATGAACGAAACAGAAATCAATGTTTCATTTATCGGAAAATTCAACGCGAGCAATCTATCAGCGGTATTCGGAGCAGCCATTTTGCTCGGACAGGACAAGCTTGAAGTATTACGAATTATGAGCGCATTACATTCTGTATCTGGACGTTTCGAAACACTTCGCGCTCCATCCGGTTATACAGCAATTGTAGATTATGCACACACCCCCGATGCATTAAACAATGTTATCAGCACCATCAACCAAATTCTTCAGGGAAACGGAAGATTGATTACTGTAGTAGGTTGTGGTGGAAACCGCGACAAAGGTAAACGCCCGATGATGGCTCGCGAAGCAGTGGATGGAAGCTGGAAAGCCATCCTGACTTCGGATAATCCGAGATTCGAAGAGCCACAGGACATTTTAAATGACATGATTGCCGGGCTCGATTTGATGCAAAAAACAAAAAGCCTTACCATAGTAGATCGAAGAGAAGCCATAAAAACAGCCTGTGCGCTGGCACAAACCGGCGATGTGGTACTGGTGGCCGGAAAAGGTCACGAAGATTATCAAATTATTCAGGGAGTGAAGCATCACTTCGACGACAGAGAAGAAGTTCGAAAATGTTTTTCTCCAACCATTTAAACAAGTTTTCGGTTGGTTCACAAGATAATATAAACGTAACAAATTAAATTGTAGATTATGCTATACCATTTATTTACTTACTTAGATAAAGTGTTCGATTTTCCCGGAGCCGGAATGTTTTATTTTATATCGTTCCGTACGGGTCTTGCATTCATCTTTGCGCTTTTGCTATCAACAATGTTTGGTCGTAAAATAATCAACCTGCTTCAGAAGAAACAAATTGGCGAAACTATTCGCGATCTGGGACTCGAAGGACAAATGAGCAAAAAAGGGACACCTACAATGGGCGGTATCATTATTATCATTGCTATCATGGTGCCGACACTTTTGTTGGCTGCGCTGAACAACGTATACATAATACTAATGCTGATCACCACTCTATGGCTGGGAATTATCGGATTTTTAGATGACTACATCAAAGTTTTCCGCAAAAACAAAGAAGGTCTGAAAGGCAGATTTAAAATTGTAGGTCAAATTGGTTTAGGCTTAATAGTGGGACTTACAATGTATTTAAGTCCTGACATTGTGATTCGCGAAAACATTGAAGTGAAAGGAGAAACTACAAGAGTAGAAGATGTTTTGTACTCGAAACACGATGTTAAATCAACGAAAACAACCATTCCATTTTTAAAAAACAACAATCTTGACTATGCTGACGCCTTTAAATGGGCTGGCGAAAAGGCCCAGGATTATGGCTGGATACTTTTTGTTTTGATCGTTATTTTTATTGTTACTGCCGTTTCGAATGGCGCCAACATGACCGATGGCCTCGATGGGCTGGCTACCGGAAGTTCAGCCATTATGGGAGTGACGCTTGGAATTCTGGCTTACGTTTCCGGAAACGTGAACTATGCCGGTTATCTGAACATCATGTATCTTCCCGGAACTGGTGAATTACTGATTTTTGCCGGTGCTTTTATAGGCGCCACTATCGGATTTCTTTGGTACAATGCCTTTCCGGCACAGGTTTTCATGGGCGATACCGGCAGTTTGACTTTAGGTGGAATTATAGCTGTATTTTCAATTGCCATCCATAAAGAATTATTGATTCCTATTCTTTGCGGGGTTTTTCTTGTTGAAAATCTTTCGGTTATGACACAGGTTGGATATTTTAAATACACAAAAAGACGATATGGCGAAGGTAAACGCATATTTAAAATGGCGCCTTTGCATCATCATTATCAAAAACAGGGCAATGCAGGCATTCAGGCCTTTTTTCAACGACCTATACAGGCAATGCCCGAATCCAGAATTGTAATTCGTTTTTGGATTGTAGGCATCATATTGGCAGCAATAACCATTATAACTCTAAAAATAAGATAATTACACATCAAAAAAAAATCCTATTTTGAAAATAAGCAAGCAATGGAACGAATCGTAATTTTAGGAGGTGGTGAGAGTGGTGCAGGAGCAGCAGTGTTGGCCAAAAAGAAAGGGTTTGATGTTTTTCTTTCCGATTTATCTGAAATAAAACCTCAATATAAAACTCTGCTCAACGAATATGGAATTGAGTGGGAAGAAAAACAACATAGCGAAGATAAAATACTGAATGCAAATGAAGTAATTAAAAGCCCCGGTATTCCGGATAAAGCACCCTTGATAAAAAAACTACATGCATTATCAATTCCTGTGATTTCCGAAATTGAATTTGCAGGTCGCTATACAAATGCCAAAATGATTTGTATAACAGGCAGTAACGGTAAAACTACTACGACAATGCTTGTATATCATATCCTTCAGAAAGCGGGTTTTAATGTTGGTTTGGCAGGTAATGTAGGGAACAGCCTGGCGCTGCAGGTGGCCAATGACAATTACGATTATTACGTAGTGGAATTAAGTAGTTTTCAGCTTGATGGAATGACAGAATTCAAAGCCGATATCGCAATTTTGCTGAACATTACTCCAGACCATTTGGATAGGTACAATTATAATTTCCAGAACTATGTAGATTCAAAATTCAGGATTACACAAAACCAAACCGAGAATGATGCTTTCATTTTTTGGGAAAATGATCCTGTAATCAAACTCGAACTCGAAAAACGAAACATACAATCGGCACTTTATCCATTTTCGACAGAACGAACCGAGAAAACAAAAGCATTTATTGAAAAAGACGAACTCGTAATTAAGACTCTTCAATCATTATTTACTATGCCTGCAACAAGTTTAGCGCTTAAAGGCTTACATAACACTTACAATTCAATGGCCGCCGGACTCACAGCTTCTATTATTAATGTAAAAAAAGATACAATACGTCAATCGTTACAGGACTTTCAGGGCGTTGAACATCGCCTCGAATATGTAGCAACCGTACGCAATGTTCGATTCATAAACGACTCAAAAGCTACAAATGTAAATTCTTGCTGGTATGCGCTTCAGAGTATGAAAACGCCTACCGTCCTGATATTAGGAGGAACTGACAAAGGGAATGATTATTCTGAAATTGAAGATCTTGTAAAGGAAAAAGTTACCGGATTGGTTTTTATGGGAATAAACAACACAGCTCTACACAAGTTTTTCGATGGCAAAGTTGATAAAATTGTCGATGCCCGATCGATGGAAGAAGCTGTAAAGGCATCTTTCAGCATGGCCAAAGAAGGTGACACTGTACTACTATCGCCTTGCTGCGCCAGTTTCGACTTATTTAAAAATTATGAAGATAGAGGTAGCCAGTTTAAAAGCTGTGTACGAAATCTTTGATCTCTTTTGAAAATATTTTCCGGATTGTGAGTTTATATTTTTGGGCAGATCAGGTATAAATAACAATTGATTAAATCGTAAATTACATCAATGGATTCATTATTAAAAAAATACCTTCGGGGCGACGCCACACTTTGGATCGTATTCATTATGCTTTGTATCGTTTCGATTATCGAAATGTACAGCGCATCGAGTACACTGGCCTACAAAGCAGCCAACCACACCGCTCCAATGTTGCGCCACGTAGGCTTTTTGGCCGGCGGTGCACTTATTGCCGTTTTGGTACATTTAATTCCATTCCGATACATTCGACTCATCTCCTATTTCGTATTGGTGCTTTCTGTATTTATGCTTATTCTTGTGCTCTTCAAAGGCAAAAGCGAGAACGATGCCTCCCGTTGGCTGGTAATTGGAGGTTTTAACTTTCAGCCCTCCGAACTTGCAAAGCTATCAGTAATTATAGTTGCGGCCGATTTTATTTCAAGAATAAAGAATCCAAAAACTGATGAAAAGAAGTATTTCTGGAGCACCGTCATCATGCTGGGAATTATTTGTCCTCTCATTCTGCTCGAAAACTTTTCGACAGCAGTAATTCTTTTCGGCGTTGTGTTTATAATGATGTTTATCGGTCGGGTCTCCATAAAAAGACTTGGCATACTGGCAGGGGCCATTTTAATGACAATTATTTTAGGCTTTGGAGCAATAAAAGCCATTCCTCAGGAAAAAATGCCCAAAGCTTTCGACAGAGCTTACACATGGACGGCCCGTATCGACAGATTTACCGAGAATACTGACGACGAAGAATCAAAATACGAAATAACAGATGAAAACCGACAAGTGCAACATGGACGTATTGCCATTGCCCGTGGAGGTATATTTGGTGTATTTCCGGGCAATAGCATTGAGCGCGATTATCTGCCACAGGCATATTCTGATTTTATTTACGCGATTATAGTGGAAGAAATGGGACTTGTAGGAGGAATTTTTGTAATTTTGCTCTACCTTATTCTACTTTTCAGAGCAGGACGAATTGCAACTGAAAGCCCAACAGTTTTCCCCGCTGTTCTTGTTATCGGCTTGTCTCTTATGATTGTTATACAGTCGTTTGTAAGCATGTCGGTGGCAACAAGCCTGGGACCTGTTACCGGTCAGCCTCTGCCTTTGATAAGCAGAGGAGGAACTTCAATTCTCATTACATGTATCTATTTCGGAATTATTTTCGGTATTACGCGTCAATTAAAAGAAGGAGGTCAGCCTGTGGACGAAACTATGGACGAAAAAAAAGAAGATAAAATTCCAGTGGTAACACTCGATGAACTTTAATGCAATTTAAAAAACAGGAAATACGTTATCAGAGAATGAAGTATTTATTTGCTGACAATAAAAAATCTATCATTATTCAATGATATAAAAATATGAAACACAAATTTATAGTAAGCGGAGGAGGAACAGGCGGACATATTTTTCCCGCAATAAGCATTGCCAACGCTCTTAAACACAGATTTCCGGACGCCGACATTCTGTTTGTTGGTGCCGAAGGACGTATGGAAATGGAAAGAGTTCCGTCAGCCGGCTATCCGATCGAAGGATTACCTGTAAGTGGATTCGACCGTAAAAACATGTTGCGAAATGTAAAAGTCCTCTTCAACCTTATGAAGAGCATAATGAAGGCCCGCAGCATTATTAAAAAATTTCGTCCTGAAGTAGTGATTGGCGTTGGTGGCTATGCAAGCGCCCCTACCCTTCGGGCAGCTTCGGCCTACAACATACCTACATTGATACAGGAACAAAACTCCTATGCCGGGGTCACTAATAAATTACTTTCGAAAAAAGCTTCGAAAATATGTGTGGCATACGACAATATGGAGAAATTTTTCCCTGCTTCAAAAATAATTAAAACAGGAAACCCTGTACGCCAGGATTTACTAAAGATACAAAATAAAGCCAAAGAAGCCTATCAATTTTTTGGTTTCGACCCAACAAAAAAAACACTTCTGATTGTGGGTGGTAGCCTGGGCGCCCGAACAATTAATCAAAGCGTGACAGCCCAACTCAAACAACTGACCGAAGCAAACATTCAGGTAATTTGGCAAACCGGCAAATACTACTTCGAAAGCGCCCTTCAATCGGCCGACAGTTTTAAATCGCCATCGTTGCTGGTTACCGATTTTGTTTCGAGGATGGATTATGCGTATTCAATTGCCGACCTGGTGATTTCGCGCGCAGGCGCAAGCTCAATTTCAGAACTTTGCTTGTTGTCGAAACCAACTATTTTAGTACCTTCGCCCAATGTGGCCGAAGACCATCAAACGCAAAATGCACTGGCGCTTGTACGAAAGGAAGCCGCTCTGATGATAAAAGACAGCGAAGCGATAAATTTACTTATTCCTGAAGCAATCAGACTTATCAATAACGATGTGGAACTTTTAAAGCTGACTGAAAATATATTTAAACTGGCTGAAAAAGATTCTGCCGAAAGAATTGCCGACGAAGTAGTAAAATTAATCAAAAACAAATAATTAGTATATCGCATCCTTTTTTTAAAAGAACAACTATCAAAAAAAATCTGTATTTTGTTTTCACCTGTTAGGTAAAGGCCTGAAAGCAATAATGATGTAAAAACAAACATGAATAAATTTAATAAATATTACTTTTTGGGAATTGGTGGAATAGGTATGAGTGCGTTAGCACGCTATTTCAACACGAAGGGATTTGCAGTAGGTGGATACGACAGAAGCAAAACAAAACTCACTTCTGACCTTGAAACTGAAGGAATCAGCATTTGTTACAACGAAAGTGTGAATTATATTCCTGCAGAATTCGTAAAGCCCGAAAGCACTCTTATTGTACTCACGCCAGCAGTTCCCGAAAGTCATCCGCAACTTCAATACTTTCGCGAAAAGAATTTTACAATTCTTAAACGGGCTCAGGTATTGGGCGACATTACCCGCCAAAGCAAAGGCATTTGTATAGCCGGAACACATGGAAAAACAACAACCTCTACTATAACTGCTCACTTACTCTATCAGTCGCAGGTAACATGCAGTGCGTTTTTGGGCGGGATATCAAATAATTACAACACCAACCTTTTGCTGTCGAAAAACAGCAATCTGGTGGTCATCGAAGCAGATGAATACGATCGGTCTTTTCATCAGCTTTCGCCCTATATGGCAGTTATCACGTCTGTAGATGCCGATCATTTAGATATTTACGACACTCCCGAAGCATTCCGTCAGAGCTTTGAACATTTTGCATCGCTTGTTACGCCCGGAGGTGTAATCATCATCAAAAAAGGCATTGAGCTTGACATGAAACTTCAGAAAGGAGTGAAAATCTACACCTACTCCATGGACGATGGTGGTGACTTCCATGCCGAAAAAATAAAAATATCGCAGGGCGAAATTCATTTCGATTTTGTAACGCCCACCGAAAGAATATTAGATGTAAGACTGAGGGTGCCTGTCCGCATTAATGTTGAAAACAGTGTGGCAGCTATGGCACTGGCCTGGCTCAACGGCGTAACTGCCGACGAACTGAGAGTTGGTATATCTTCCTTTTCAGGCATTTACCGCCGGTTCAACACAGTTTATAAAACAGATAAACTTGTGTATATGGACGATTATGCCCATCATCCCAGTGAGCTGAAAGCAAGCATTTCATCAATTCGCGCGTTGTATCCCGAAAGAAAAATTACTGGTGTTTTTCAACCACATCTGTACACGCGCACCCGCGATTTTGCAAACGACTTTGCCGATGCACTTTCGTTGCTTGATGAGCTTATTCTGCTCGATATCTATCCGGCCCGCGAACTGCCGATTGAAGGTGTCACTTCCGACATTATTTTAAGTAAAGTCAATCTGAATAACAAAACTTTGTGCTCAAAAGAAAATCTATTACCTTTGCTAAAAGAAAAAGAAATTGATGTATTAGTAACTTTTGGTGCAGGCGATATCGACACTTTAGTGCCACTTATTAAAAATCAACTCAAACAAGTTTAACTACATATACACTGAGAAACAGACAATTTCATTGAAATGAAAATATCAAAGCTTGCATACATATTCATTATAACCTTTATAATTATTATATTGGGGTATTTGGGTTTCGTTATATTCAGTTTTACGAATAACGACAACCAAATTACATGTGTGCAACTCGATATAAATTTTGAAAACAATCAGGAAATTCAGCTCATCACCGACAACGAGATAGCTAAAACACTTGAGAGAAATGATTTAAACCCTATAGGCAAGTCATACCGGCATATTCACACTGAATCGATTGAGAAAACATTGTTGAAAAACCCAATGATTAAAAGCGCCGAATGTTATAAAACACCTGCAGGAACTGTTCGGATAAAAATCAGTCAGCGTATTCCCAAATTCATGATTGCAGGACAGGAAAACTTTTATATCGACACCGACCGTCAGCTGTTTCCTGTATCGTTAAATCAGGCTGCTTATGTGCCAGTAGTTTCAGGAACGGTTACAAAGTCCTTTGCTTCCGGTAAACTTTTCGATTTTGTAAGCTTTATTGTTGGAGATCCGTTCTGGAATGCGCAGATCGAACAAATTTACATTCGCGAAGACCTTAAAATTGTACTGGTTCCAAGAGTTGGCGATGCTACTATCGTACTTGGCAAGTTGGACAATTATGAGTTAAAACTCGAAAAGCTTTACAGGCTTTACAAAGGAGGTTTTAACACAATGGGTTGGAATCATTACGAAAAAATTGATTTACAATATGACAATCAGATTGTTTGTACAAAAAAAGGATTGAAAACTACGCATCCAAAGATCGAAATTGTTCAGAATAATGACAGTAGTACTGTAAAAAAGATATGATGTTAAATAAATATGTTGCAATAGATTTAGGTAGCTCTAAAATCACGGCATTAGCAGCCGAGGTTCAAGCCGACAACACCCTGAAAATTCTGGCTGTCGAGTCCAAACCATCCGATGATGTTAAACATGGCATTATCGAGCAGCTATCGGGTGCCGCTTATAAAATCAGTGAACTCACACGACTGATTCAGAACAGTGCAAGAATCCACGACATCGATCAGGTATCGGTAAGCGTTGGAGCCAAAAGCATGAGAAGCACATCTGTTACGATCAGCAGGTTTGTTGGGGCATCAAAAACTGTAAGCGATCAATTGATCTATGAAATGAATGAAGAATGCATCAAAAAGGTTCAGAAAGAGGACATATCTGTTTTTGATGTTATTCCACTTTATTATGAACTCGATGGACGCCGGACTGACGAACCGACTGACAAAAGAGCAACACAAATAACAGCCAGATATACCGTTATCTACGGAAACAGCATCGTTAAAAACGCTATCGAAAGATGTTTCGAAAGAACCGGACTTATAGCAGAATGTATTCCGGTAGCAGCCGAATGTCTTTCAACAGCTGTGCTGGATGAGAACGATCGCGAAAATGGTTGTGCTTTGATTAACTTCGGAGCCTCCACAACTACACTGGCCATTTACAAAAACGATACGCTACAACAAATGCTTATCGTTCCACTCGGCGGAAAAAATATAACAAAAGACATTCAGGAACTTGGCATTAGCGAATCGCACGCTGAAAGGCTCAAATGTATCAAAGGTTTTGCAATGGAACGCCTTGTTGAAGAGCCTATTTTCGTTCAGATACCCTCGGTGGAAGATGAAAAACCACCTGTTAAGATTTCGACAAAATTCTTGGCCACTATCATCGAAGCACGTGTCGAAGAAATACTTGAACCCATTATTGAGAAAATAAATGCATTCCACGATACATTGGAAGAAGGTATAATTATTACAGGTGGTGCCTCTCAACTAAAAAATCTTGTTGACCTCGTAAGCGAGAAAACAGGCATGACCACACGATTGGGCAGTCATGCGGAATGGCTGGCTGATAAATCGGCAGATAAATATCTCAGCACTGAACTCTCTCAGTTGGTTGGTACCATTTTGCTTCAGCACGAATACCGTCAGGAACATCCTGTTGAAGAAAAGAAGACAATAAAAAAAGAAACCACACTTCCCAGAAAAGGCATCAGGGATAGAATAGCCAATGGATTGCTCAATTTCTTTGGTGACGAAAACAGCATGAACGAAAACAAAGAAGATGATCAACCTCAGGCAACGAACAAAAAACGTATTTAAGATATTATTTTAGAAGCTATAAACAGAGAATAAATACATTATATGGGCTATTTAGAAGACAGTTTACCCTTAGAATTACCATTGGTCGACTCCTCCATCATCAAAGTGATTGGCGTTGGCGGTGGTGGTGGCAACGCAGTGAACCACATGTACCGGCAAGGAATAACGGACGTTTCGTTCGTAGTGTGCAACACCGACAATCAGGCACTTATCAAATCACCGGTTCCAACAAAAATTCAGCTGGGAATTGATACCACTTCCGGATTAGGGGCAGGCGGCAACCCGGTTGTGGCTAAAAAAGCAGCCGAAGAATCGATCGCAAAGATTCAGAACATATTAAACGATAACACCAAAATGGTTTTTATTACCGCCGGAATGGGTGGAGGAACCGGAACAGGTGCATCGCCTGTGGTGGCTAAAGCTGCCCACGACCTTGGCATCCTTACAGTTGGTATCGTTACTATTCCTTTTGCTTTCGAAGGTAACCTCAAAATTAAACAAGCCCTCGAAGGGGTGGCTGCATTGAGCGAACATGTTGATGCCATTCTTGTGATCAACAACGAAAAACTAAAGGAGATATATCCCGACCTGGAACTGTCCAACGCCTTTGCCAAAGCCGACGATGTCCTCACAAATGCAGCCAAAGGCATTGCCGAAATTATCACTGTACCCGGCTATATCAATACCGACTTTGCCGATGTGTACAGCATAATGAAAGACGGTAATGTAGCCATCATGAATACTGGTTTTGCTTCGGGCGAAAACCGTATCAGCAAAGCCATCGAGGATGCATTGAACTCGCCATTGCTAAACACCAACGATGTAAGTGGGGCCAGCAAGGTATTGTTGAGTTTATATTGCTCTACCACCAACCAGATCAAAATGGAAGAAGTGCAGCAAATCCACGACTTTATGAACAAAGTAGGCGACAATGTACAGGTAATCTGGGGTGCGACTTTCGATGACAGTTTGGGCGATAATGTAAAAATAACAATTATTGCAACAGGATACGATGTGAGCGATATTCCCGGAATGCCTGCTAAACTGGCAAAAGAAGTGCAGAAAACTCCGGTACACACATCTGGTTCGGTGATTCAGAATGTGGTGACGGCCATTCATACATCTTTGAATGCAGAGAAAACCGAAAAAGAAGAGCGGGAAATAACTGAGGACGAAATGCGGAAAGCAATGGATCAGTATTACGGCAAACAACAAGCCGCAAAAGCAATTCCGGAGCCTGAACCAGAGCCCGAACTCGAATTACAAACCTTCACACTTGAAGAGCTGGAAGACGAAAGCACCCTCAAAAGTGTTGAAAACATTCCGGCATGGAAACGCAGGTTATTGCGCTAAAGCAATCATCCTTTTGCTGATATTATCTTTTTTTTAAAACTAAAAACAGAAAAAAAAATGAACGAACTATTCGATAAAGTAAGCGGAGATATAAAAACCGCTATGTTAGCCCGCGATAAAGTTGCTCTAGAAGCCTTACGTGGCATTAAAAAAGAATTCATCGAAGCCAAAACTGCCAAAGGTGGCGATGGAAATCTGGCCGACGATGTTGCCGTAAAGATTTTACAGAAAATGGTAAAACAACGCAAGGAATCGGCACAGATCTACAGCGAACAAAACCGTCCCGAACTGGCCGAAAACGAATTGGCCGAAGCTGCTGTAATTGAAAAATACCTTCCGGCACAAATGACCGACAGTGAACTGGAAGCAGCTGTAGCCGCCATTATTGCGCAGGTTGGAGCCGCAGGACCTCAGGATATGGGCAAAGTAATGGGTGTTGCAAGCAAACAGTTGGCAGGCAAAACCGAAGGCCGGCTGATCTCTGAAAAAGTTAAAGCTTTACTGGCTAAATAATCTTTCTGATTGCCTTTAATAACTGTAAAAGCAAGACCAGAAGATCTTCTAAATACTAAAAACTGCCGAAACTGAATCAGATCAGTTTCGGCAGTTTTTGTTTTTAGTGCTGTATTATTTCAGAAACCTGGCATTGTTTTCAATAACCTTACTTCATAAACGCCACCAGCCACAGAACCTTTTTCGGCAACGAATTTTACAGACATTACCCCATTACTTTGCTTCACAAGCGCTTCGGGAATTGCGTAGTCTACCGAATAAAAGTCGGTGCCGGCTATTTCGTTCAGAACCACATCGGCTATTGCCTGATTATCGACAAGAATTTTAAATTTACGTCCGTTGTCCTTGCTAAAATAAGTAACTCGTAACGCTTTCGCCTCTTTACCGGCATCCTTCATTTTATAACTGAACCAGCCGTAAGCATCCCGCCAGTGTTTATCCATATTCACGCCGGTGTTCGATCTTTCGCTTTCGATGAAATGATCCGATTCGGGCTGTTGCTCTCCGGGTGTCACCATATCGAGCGTCACGGTTGCAAGCTTCTGCCGTTTTTCTTCTTCAGCCGCCGTTTTCTTTTGCATTTCCTTTATGCTTTCCATTGTTTCGATAGGCCAGTAAATAATGTAGCGCGCATCGTGCAGTCTGAAAAACGGAATGAGCTCAAGCTTTTTGTATTTCTCCTGATAAATTACATCGGCAGCCGTAAAAGTAAGCGCTTTGCCCGGCACAGGTTGAATACTTGCTGCTATGTCTTTTTTATCGGACACAAACATAGGCATTTCGGGAATAGGAAACTGACGGCCCGAAGCCACATGACCTCCACGGCTATCGTCGGCAAACAATCCTTTCAGTTCAGTAGTATCTGTTTTTGCAGCCAACACTATAGGACCATGAAAAACGGCAATATAATTCGATTTATCTGGAAGTTCTTCCACCTTTGTTTGCATAGGCAATTGCAGCGTTACTTTATCGCCATCTTTCCATTTCCGGTTGATGGCAAGGTATGAACCCGGAAGCGCAGTAACAGCCACAGGCTTTCCATTGACAGTTACTTTCAATGCTCCGGCAGCCACCCAGGCCGGATAACGCAAATTCAGTGTGAATTTTGAAGCTTTTTTTGCATTTATAGTGAACGTAACCGTTTCTTCGTCAGGGAAACGGGTATTTTGTGTAATCACTACTTCCTGTGTTTTCCAGTTCAGGCGCGATGGAATAAAAAGGTTGACGTATAAATTATTTTTGTTACTTGTATAAATCAATTCATTGTATTTTCCATGATTTTCCATGCCCGAGCCTACACAACACCAGAAACTGGTTTGGGGTTGAGAGTAAACGCGGTAATGTCCCGGACGCATGGGCGTGAAATACACAAAACCACCTTTATCGGGATGCTGTGTAGACAAAATATGGTTGTATAAGGCGCGCTCGTAGTACTCAATGTACTTTTCGCTGCCATCATAGCTGAAAAGCATTTTCGACAGTTTCAGCATATTGTAGGTATTGCAGGTTTCAGGGCCCTGCTCACTGGAAATCATCGACGAAAAATCGGTAATCGGGTGAAAATGTTCGCGAACACTGTTTCCACCAATGGCCGAACTTCTGTGATTTACTACATTGTCCCAGAAAAAGCGTGCAGCCCGTCCGTAGGCGCTGTCATTGTTCAGTTCTGCAATGCGTTCGAACCCAATGACCTTTGGAATTTGCGTATTGGCATGCAAACCGTTTAATTTATCCTGCTGTTGAGCCAATGGTTGGAGAATAAACTGGTGCGAAAAGCGATAAGCAAGTTGCATATATTTTTTATCGCCTGTAATGGCAGCCACATCGGCAAATATCTCGTTAAGGCCGCCATGTTCCGAACGCAACATATCCTGTATCTGTTTATCATCCAAATTTTTGGTCAGGCTCAGCATCCAATCCGAGAATTTGACAAGCATTTTTTTCGCTTTTTCGCTTTTGGCATAAACAAAGGCATCGTTCAAGCCCGCGTAAGTCTTGTGAATATTATAAAGCGGCACCCAACCGTTGTTCAGGTTAAAGCCTCCGGCATTAATCTTCCCCGCAGCCACGTCGGCCCATAGTTTTTTGCTTCCGGGAACTCCACCTATGTATCCATCGCCATTGGCAAGCTGACATTGCTCCCATGTATCGAGCATGTAGTTGAGTTTCTCCAATAATTTTTTGTCGCTGGTAGAAGCATACATCAAAGCCAGGGCCGAAACATAATGTCCGCCGATATGTCCATCCAGTCCGGTATTTTCCCAGTTGGTATAGCTCTCGGCTTTAGGCTTTAAACCAGCTTCGCGCAAGAAAGGAGCCAGCAATCGATCGGGATTCAACTCCAGCATGTAGTTCATATCAACAGTTTGTGCATCCTGAAACACGCCGGGAAGCAACTGCACGTCCTGCGATTGAAAAGTTGTATGACGTGCATTTTGTTGCGCATGAAGGCAAAAAAGCACAAAGAAGAATGGAAGAAGGATCAGTTTTTTCATGTCGTACTGTTTGTTTAATATAAGGAATCCTAAGTTTTCGGGACAATGGAATTTCCCAAAGTTCAAAGATATTCATTTTTATGCAGAACGGATGTGAAGAAATGAATCAAATATATGTAAAATTAGACAAAACACGAGGATGATTTTCAAAAACAGCTTTGTGTTGTTAGCATTTACACGCCATAAAACAGCTTTGTACTTGTAAATCGTCCGTGAAAAACAAGGTTCAATTTCGTTTCCGGCAAGAATGGACCCAAATCCGAGGGATATGGACTGTTTTCAGCGAAAATAACCCCAAACCCGACCGATATGCAGCTTACAGTGGCTGAAATTGACTGTTACGAAAGAAATTTGAATGGATCATTTTCGTATCTTTGTAAACAACTACAGCTAAATAATTTGGATATTGACAATTGGCTTACAAAAGCCCTGAATTGAAATAGTCCACCCAAAAAAAACATTTATCCTCTAACTGAATAAGTTTTTTTAATTATTTTCGTAGCTAACTTTTAGTCTATTAAAATGAAAAAAATATTTTTTCTTCCCCTTCTTATACTGCTCAGTATTCTTCCTGCCCGGAGTTTGCCCTATAAAATCAATTACCTGACTGCCGACGATGGTTTATCGCGCAATTTGGTGACTGAATTGTTTCGGGATTCGCATGGATTTATGTGGATTGCAACAAGTAATGGTCTGGACCGATACGATGGATACGATTTCATTCATTTCAACAGCCGCAATTCGGGAAATGCTTTACAAAGCGACAATGTGAATTGCGTAGAGGAAGATATCAACGGAAATTTGTGGATCGGGACCGAAAGCGGACTTAATTTCTTCAATTATCAAACAGGCAAAATAGTGCGTGCCGATGTAATGCTCGATTCAAAACTAAATTTAAATGCGAGCACCATCAACATTATCAAAAAAGACGAAGCGGGCGACATATGGATTGTTTACGACAAAGGCCTTGTAAAACTGCATTACGATGACGACAACAACATTCAAACCGAAATCGTTTTTCGCAGCAATGCGCCTATCACTGCCTTTTTACGATTGAACGGGAGCGTTTACCTCGGAATTGAGAATGAAGTGTGCCGGTTGATAAAGGGAAGTGACGGAGCTTACAAAAAAGTGAGCGCCGGCGACAAATTAAAGAAACTCTCAGGCATTGTAAATGTCATTTATTTCGACAATGGCATATTATGGGTCGGAACATCGTTGGGGCTTTGCAGATACGACCTGAACTCAGAAGCATTAACCATTTATACAAACAATCCCCTGAATGCTTCGAGCATTTCGTCGAGCTTTGTTACAGATATCAACAAAGACCGAAACGGACAGCTACTGATTGCCACCCTTATTGGATTAAATATTTACGATTATCGCACCGATAGGTTCGAACACATTACTTCCGAAAGCAATTTCAGCGGAATCACCCTGAACAATAATTTTACAAGCTGTTTGTTTGTGGACGATAACTCGATATGGATAGGAACAGAAAAAGGCGGTATAAATCTCCTCACTCCGGACGTAAACATGTTCAACAACGTGGTTCATTCGCCCGACAACAAGAAAAGCATTTCAAAAAACCCTGTCAATTCCATCTACGAAGACAAATCGGGTGATTTGTGGGTGGGAACTGTTGAAGGCGGCCTGAACTTAAGGAAAAAAGGATCGAACGACTTCTCGCACTACTACACACAACTCGGAAATCCCACTTCGCTGAGCCACAATTCGGTTTGCTACATTTGTCAGGATTATAGTGGTGATTATTGGTTTGCTACCTGGGGAAAAGGCATCAACCGGATGAAATACAAGGACAGAGACAATCCTAAATTTGAGCAATTCTACAACGACCCGACATCAAGCAATTCAATACTGAACGACTTTGTGGCAGCCATGGCTTCCGACGAAAAAAATCGTGCGTTATGGATTGGAACCCGTTCAGGATTGGATTATCTCGATTTGGAAACGGGAAAATTTACCCATGTTTTAAACTACCTGTCGGTAGAGAAAATGTTTAAGTTCATCACCGGAATGTATATCGACAGACACAGACGACTTTGGGTGGGTACCGCCAACGGCCTGTTCTGCATCTACCTGGACAAAACGAACATCAAACAAAACAAAATCCGTTACAAACATTTCAGGTACGAACTGACAAATCCTTCGTCGCGCCGCATTGTAAAAATCAATTGTATACTCGAAACCAAAAAGGGACAACTCTGGTTTGGCAGCAATGGAAACGGAATTTACAGCCTGAACGAGAACAAGAATGAAATGACGTTCCAGAATTTCAATGAGACTACCGGCCTGCTCGATAATGTTATTTATGGAATACTGGAAGATGACGCCGGCAGAATATGGTTAAGTACTGACAAAGGCCTGTGTGCTTACGATCCGGTAAAAAACAGCAGTCGCAGTTTTACAAAAGTAGATGGTTTAAAATCAAACCAATTCTACTGGGATGCGTTTTTTAAAGGCGCCGATGGCAAGATGTACTTTGGAAACATGGCCGGTTTTACAAGTTTCGACCCATTAAAATCGAGCCCTGTACTGGCCAAAAACAAAGCATTTATTACCCGCATAAAAGTGCTGAACGAAGATGTTTTTCCGCCGAATGCGAAAGATGCCGACCGCCATTTGAAATTCGAAGGAAAAAAACTCACGCAAATCAAGCTAAAAGAATCGGACAAGGCATTCAGCGTGGAGTTTTCGGCTTTGTGCTTCAACATGGCCGACAAAATTAAGTACGCTTACCGCCTGAAAGGGTTCGACAATAACTGGACAGAAGTAGGTTCCGATCGCAGGTTTGCCAATTTCACCAACATCAAGTATGGCGACTACGATCTGGAGATTAAATGTACGAATACCGACGGAATATGGTCCGACGAAACGACGACACTGCACATAAAAGTAATACCTCCATTCTACAAAACATGGTGGTTTATTCTGCTTTTCCTGAGTACAATCGTTTACAGCGTGTATCAGTACTCCATGCATCGCATCAATTTATTAAAGAAACAAAAGATACAACTTAAGTTACTTGTCGACGAGCGTACCCGCGAAATTGAAGCCCAAAAGGAAATGCTCGAGGAGCAGGCCCATCAGTTGAAGCTGAATATGGAAGAGCTTATGGAGCATCAGGAGGAAGTGTCGCGGCAAAACCAAATGCTTGTTGCACAAAACCAAAAAATCACCCATCAAAAGGAACAATTGATCACGCTTTCGAAGAAAGTGCAGGAAGCCAATATCGATAAAATATCGTTTTTCACAAATATCACCCACGAATTCCGAACACCCATCACGCTTATTCTCGGACCGGTGGAACGCGCGCTGAAATTAAGCACCAACCCCAAGGTATTGGAGCAACTGAACATAGTAAAACGTAATTCGCGTTTGCTTTTGGCGCTTATCAACCAGCTTATGGACTTCCGCAAGGTGGATTTGGGCAAAATGGAACTTGCAAAAACGCAACAAAATTTTGTTGAATACCTCGATGATCTGATTTTACCTTTCGAAGATCTTGTAAAGGAACGTGGCATCACTTTCACGAAACAATACCGCATACAACAGCCCGAATTTCTTTTCGACCGCGACAATATGCAAAAAGTAATAGGCAACCTGCTCTCCAACGCCATCAAATTTACGCCGGACAGAGGTCAGATCACCGTCATTGCAAGTACTTATACCGACCGCACCGATCAGAAAGAACGACTTTTTGTTGCTATAAAAGATACAGGAAAAGGAATTCCCGAAGAAGACCTCGAAAAAATCTTCGACAGGTTCTATCAATCCAAACAGAACCAATGTTACTCCGGTTACGGGCAAAGCGGAACGGGTATCGGTCTTTATCTTTGCAAACGCATCATTCAATTGCACAAAGGGCAGATCGAAGCGCGCAATCAGCCCACCGGTGGATCCAGTTTCAGGTTTATTATTCCTATCGAGCGCCAGTCGGTATCCGACATTGCCTCCGAAAGCAACATAAATGAGATGTACACAGCTGATCAAACAGCTTTTCAGGAAGAGCAGTTTGATGAAAATGCCAAAAACAAGCCTATTTTGCTGATTGTGGAGGACAACAGCGATATGCGACAATACATTCGCTCCATTTTGATTACGGAATTCAATATTCTGGAAGCTCCAAACGGCGTACTGGGACTCGAAATCACCAACCGGCATCAACCCGATTTGATAATAAGCGACATTATGATGCCCGAAATGGATGGACTTGAATTTTGTAAACGGGTAAAGACTAATTTTGCCACTTCGCACATTCCGGTGATACTACTCACGGCAAAATCGGCTACCGACACCCAGATCGAGAGCTTTAGTATCGGAGCTGATGCCTTTCTTGTAAAACCTTTTGACGAAGATTTGCTGAAAGCCATCATTCAGAACCTGAGTGAGAAACAAAGCCGCAAGCAACTGGACTTTACCGAAAGCATGAACACAGATGCACTGAACTTCAAGAGCGAATCGCCCGATAAAAAATTCATCGACAAAGCATTGAAAGTGATCAAGGAGAATTATACAAATCCCGACTTTGATGTGACCGAGTTTATCGACATGATGGGCATTAGCCGGAGTTTACTGCATAAAAAACTGAAGAATCTGGCCGGACAATCAGCCAGCAGGTTCATTCGCGTTTACAGGTTGAACATTGCCCGGGAGCTCATCATTAAAAACAGGGTAAATCATTCACTGAATATTTCGGAAATAGCCTACGAAGTCGGCTTCAACGATCCAAAGTATTTCACACGTTGCTTTACGAAGTATTTTGGAACACAACCAAGTACTTTTTTGGAAGAAGGTGATCCAAAATAAACACAAAGTAAGGATATAGGGCAAAGTATGAGTCAATTCATGGATTTTTTGTCTGTTTATACTCCAAAAAGTGATTTTTGTCCACCTATCATTCATTTGTTTTCAATTTCTTTGCAATTGTAATTAACAACTAATTCATTAGATATGAAAAAATCCAGATCGATAGCTGTAGTTGCCCTTTCTTTATTAATGGGAACACAACTGATTTCAGCTCAAACACACAACATTGCTGTGGATGTAAAAAAACCGGGAGCTCCTATCCAGAAAACAATGTATGGTATTTTCTTCGAAGATATCAACTTTGGTGCGGATGGTGGTTTATACGCCGAAATGGTAAAAAACCGCTCGTTCGAATTCCCTCAAAACCTCCTGGGATGGACTACTTTTGGAAAAGTAGAAGTAAAAAATGACGGTTTGTTCAGCAACAATCCTCATTATGTACGCCTCTCCTACCCTGGTCACGACGAAAAACGCACAGGCCTGGACAACGAAGGCTTCTTTGGTTTCGGTTTGAAAAAGGATGCTGACTATCGTTTCTCGGTGTGGGCCCGTACTGCTGCCGGAAATGCTACCGAAAGCATTCGCATAGAATTTATCGATCCGTCGAGCGCTATTCTTGCCACACAAAATATCATTATCGATTCGAAAGAATGGAAAAAATACCAGGTAATTATCAAATCGGCAACACAAGAACCCAAAGGCCGCCTGCGCATTTTCATGAGTTCGAAAGGAAGTCTCGATCTGGAACATGTTTCTGTTTTTCCTGTCGATACATGGAAAGGACATGAGAATGGATTGCGCAAAGACCTCGCACAAGCACTCTACGACCTTAAACCCGGGGTATTTCGCTTTCCGGGTGGATGCATTGTGGAAGGAACCGATCTGGAAACCCGCTACCAGTGGAAAAATTCTGTTGGTCCGGTCGAAAACCGTAAGCTCAACGAAAACCGCTGGGAGTATACTTTCCCACACCGCTTTTTCCCCGACTATTATCAATCCTATGGCATGGGCTTTTATGAGTTTTTCCTCCTTTCCGAAGAGATAGGGGCCGAACCTCTGCCTGTGATCAGTTGTGGCCTTGCCTGTCAGTTCCAAAACCATGACCATAAGGCGCATGTTGAAGTGTGCGATTTGGAAACTTATGTGCAGGACGCCCTCGATTTGATTGAATTTGCCAATGGCGATGTAAATACGAAATGGGGAAAGCTCCGTGCCGACATGGGTCATCCCGCTTCGTTCCAATTAAAGCTCATTGCCGTTGGAAACGAGCAGTGGGGCAGCCTGTATCCCGAACGTTTGGAGCCTTTTCTGAAAGCTATACGCGCTAAACATCCCGAAATTAAAGTAATCGGCTCGTCCGGACCAAGTCCCGATGGAAAAGACTTCGAATACGGATGGAATGAGATGAAACGCCTCAAAGCCGACCTCGTCGACGAACATTATTACAAAGATCCTGCATGGTTCCTTGCCAATGCAAAACGCTACGACAACTACGACCGCAAAGGGCCAAAGGTATTTGCCGGAGAGTACGCCTGTCATCCCAATAACCGTAAAAACAATTTCGAATCGGCCCTGAGCGAAGCCGCTTTCATGACAGGTTTCGAACGTAACGCCGATATCGTGCAGATGTGTACCTATGCTCCGCTGTTTGCACATGTGGATGGCTGGCAATGGAGACCCGACCTCATTTGGTTCGACAATATGAGGAGTGTTCGGTCTGCTAACTACTATGTTCAGCAACTTTACGGACATAATGTGGGCACTAATGTGCTGACAACAGTCGAAAACAAAGCGCCTCTTGCCGGACAGGATGGACTTTATGCCTCTTCGGCGCTGGATAAAACCAAAAACGAAATTATTCTGAAAATTGCTAACACTTCTGATGTCGCAAAAACAGTGAATTATTCGTTCAAAGGACTGAAAGCTGCCGAACGCAATGCTACGCACACAATTTTGAAGTCGGTCGATCAGGATATGGAAAATACACTCGATCAACCAAATGCCATTGTACCCGTTACGCAACAAATAAAGGTGACAGGCAGCAGCCTGGAGGTGGAACTTGCTCCTAAGTCGTTCAATCTTTATGTGATTAAGTTATAACAGTCGCAATAAGGTGTAACATCTCATTATATAAAGGACATTTTTCAATAAAAAAAGAACAAAGTGTTGAATAGAACAAACAAAATGATCAATAAACGCAGCGCTTCAGGCCCGAAGCAGAAGTGGAACTGCCGGTTCCTGCTTCTGTTTTGCCTGTTGCTGCCCAGGCTGGCCTTTGCGCAGGACATGCCTTCGGTACACGACCCCGTAATGATAGTGCAGAACAACACTTACTACCTGTTTTGCACAGGTAACGGCATCAGCGTGCTCTCTTCCACCGATATGAAGTCATGGAAGCGGGAAGCGCCCGTTTTTGCCAGGCCACCACAATGGGCTGTGGATATTATTCCCGGTTTCAAAGGACATATATGGGCTCCCGACATTGCAATGCACGATGGTAAGTATTATTTGTACTATTCTGTTTCGGCTTTTGGCAAAAACACCTCGGCAATAGGACTGGCAATCAATAAAACGCTCGATCCCAACGATCCTGCCTTCGAATGGGTCGATCAGGGACTTGTAATTCAGTCGGTACCGGGCGTTACCAACTGGAATGCAATTGATCCTAACCTGATAGTGGACAAAAAAGGAACACCTTATCTCGCTTTTGGCTCGTTTTGGGACGGAATCAAGCTGATTCAGCTCTCGCCCGACGCAAAGAGCACAGATCAGGATATCCGGCTCATTCCAACCATTGCTTCGCGCAAAACCGACCCGAACATGGCCAATCCACCCGCTATCGAAGGCAATCCCGTCGATGCTGGAGGCAATTCTATCGAAGCTCCGTTTATTTTTAAACGAAAAAAATACTATTATCTCTTTGCCTCTATCGATTATTGTTGCAAAGGGGTGAACAGCACCTATAAAATGATCGTTGGCCGTTCGAAAACGGTCACCGGCCCCTATGTTGATAAAGCCGGAGTGCCAATGTACAAAGGAGGAGGCACTATTTTGCTCGAAGGCGACAAAGACTGGCATGGAGTTGGCCACAACGCTGTACTCAGCACCAAAGGCAATGATTATTTAATTTTTCATGCCTACGATGCACACGACGACGGCAAACCAAAGCTGAGAATCGACAAACTCAAATGGACAAAGGCCGGTTGGCCGGAAGTTATCAGATAATAAATTTAATATAATAGATGATTGTTGAAGTGAAAGCGGGATGTGAATCCGGCTTTCATTGTTTATAGCCCTCCCAATAGTCCATATTGCCATGTCCGAAGAAGTAAAAAGAAAAGTCAGTACCAAAACCCGACTGATAACGATCGTTTTTCGCGAAAAGGAATCGTTTCTTGACAAGTTTGGACTGTTTTTCGCTAAAACGGACCCAAACCTGACTGATTTGGACTGTTTTTCGCCAAAATGGAACCAAACCTGACAGATTCGGACTGTTTCTCGCGAAAATGAACCCAAACTTGATTGATTTGGACTGTTTTTCGCGAAAATGAACCCAAACTTGATTGAATTGGACTGTTTCTCGCGAAAACGGACCCAAACTTGATTGATTTGGACTGTTTCTCGCGAAAACGGACCCAAACTTGATTGATTTGGACTGTTTTTCGCCAAAATGAACCCAAACCTGATTGATTTGGATCGTTATTGATCAGGTTTTGCTCCGAACATGCGTAAAAACTGTTGCAGAACAAAGTACAATGTACCAAAACAGCCGCATTGAATTCAAATCAATGCGGCTGTTTCGGATATTATAAAGGAATGAAACGCTTTACTTATTTATAAAGGCGTTCGCGTACGGCTTTCACTTCGTCCGAAGTTACATAGTCGTCGTAATCCATTTGTTTGTCAATAATTCCATTCGGAGTGAGTTCGATGATGCGGTTACACACCGTCTGTATAAACTCACGGTCGTGCGACGACATTAAAACGTTCCCCTTAAAGTTCACAAGCGTGTTGTTGAACGCCTGAATGGATTCTAGATCGAGGTGATTGGCCGGCGAATCGAGTATCATCACATTGGCATTCTTAAGCATCATGCGCGCTATCATACAACGCATCTTTTCTCCTCCCGAAAGTACGCTTGCTTTCTTGTAAATCTCTTCACCTGTAAACAACATCTTGCCCAAATAGCCACGAATGAACGATTCGAGCGTGTCATCCGAGTATTGTCCCAGCCAGTCCACAAGGTTCAGGTCGGTATTGAAAAATTCCGAATTGTCAAGCGGCAGATAGGCGTGAGTAATGGTGATACCCCAGTTATATGTACCTTCATGGTGCTTATCATGACCATTGATAATTTCAAAAAAGGCCGTCATAGCACGTGGATCGCGCGAAAGAAAAATGATTTTATCGTTTTTCTCCACATTAAAGTTCACATCTTTGAACAATACGGTACCATCTTCGAGGGTTTTGCCCAATCCTGCCACTTCGAGCACCATATTTCCCGGTTCACGTTCGGGGGTAAATATAATGCCGGGATATTTACGCGTCGAAGGTTGAATTTCTTCCACATTCAGCTTCTCAAGCATCTTTTTACGGCTGGTGGCCTGTTTGGATTTAGCCACATTGGCGCTAAAGCGGCGAATAAATTCTTCCAACTCCTTGCGTTTTTCGTCGGCTTTCTTGTTCTGATTCTGTTGCTGACGCAATGCTAACTGACTCGATTCGTACCAGAACGAATAGTTACCGGCAAAGAGCTGCACTTTCCCGAAGTCGATATCCACGGTGTGCGTACTTACTGCATCGAGGAAGTGACGGTCGTGCGACACAACGAGTACAGTGTTTTCGTAATTGGCCAGGTAGTTTTCGAGCCACATCACTGTGTCCACGTCTAAGTCGTTGGTAGGCTCATCCAGCAACAGGTTGTCCGGCTTCCCGAAAAGCGCACGGGCCAGCAGCACACGCACTTTTTCCATACCGCTCAGTTCTTTCATCAACTGGTAATGCAGATCTTCTTTTATACCCAGGCCGCTCAGCAGCGATGCCGCGTCGCTTTCGGCATTCCAGCCATTGAGTTGTGCAAATTTATCCTCTAATTCGGAAGCACGTATTCCGTCCGCATCCGAAAAATCTTCTTTCAGATATATATTATCCTTTTCTTCTTTTATTTTCCAAAGCACATCGTGCCCCATCATTACTGTATCCAGCACTGTATATTCGTCGAATTCGAAGTGATCCTGTTTTAATACCGAAAGGCGTTCGCCCGGACCAAATTGAATGGTACCGCGGGTAGGATCCAGATCGCCACTGAGCATACGGATTAATGTTGACTTACCGGCTCCGTTGGCGCCAATCACACCGTAACAATTGCCCGAAGTAAATTTGAGATTTACGTCCGAAAATAATACGCGTTTGCCAAACTGAATAGCAAGATTTGATACTGTAATCATTTTTTTATCTGTTTTTTTTTAATAAGAAGTTCAGGGTTTAGTGTGGCTCTGTTGTCTCCACGGGAAAGCCAAAGCATGCAGGCAACCGATATTTCAAAGCATCCATACATCGATTCGATAAGGTATCAATATACAAACAAAGAATAGAACCAATCTGTTTTCAAGATCCGTTCTATTCCAGTTATTTATTCTGATTTTCGGTATTATGGAATAATTTCCAGCATACGTGCAGCCTTCGAAATTTTTTCGATAGACTCATCGATTTGATCAAAAGTATGTGTAGCCATCAACGAGTAGCGAATCAGCGAATCTTCCGAACGCACTGCCGGCGAAACTACCGGATTTACAAAAACACCGTCGTCCATCAGCATACGGGTAAGCTTGAATGTTTTTGTGTTATCGCGCACATACAATGGGATAATAGGAGTTTCGGTAGGCCCGATTTCGAATCCGGCTTGAAGAAAACCTGCTTTCGCCCTGTGTGTATTGGCCCAAAGTGCATCTTTACGCCATGTTTCCTCTTCCATTACATCCAACGCTGCCAACACACAACCCGTAGAGGCCGGAGTGATAGAAGCACTGAAAATCAACGTACGCGAATTGTGTTTCAGGTAATTGATAATCTTTTCGTCCGATGCCACAAATCCACCTATCGTACCCAGCGATTTACTGAATGTACCCATGATCAGATCCACATCGTTCGATGCTCCGAAATGTTCGCAAACTCCGGCGCCGGTCTTCCCAAATACGCCAAGTGAGTGCGCTTCGTCCACCATAATGGAAGCATTGTATTTTTTCGACAGTTCCACCATTCTCGGCAGTTTGGCTACATCGCCTTCCATGCTGAAAACACCGTCTGTAACGATTACTTTAAGTTTGTCGGGATCGCATTTCTTCAAAAGTTTTTCCAATGCGTCCATATCATTATGCCTGTACTTCAAAGTTTTCGAAAAAGAAAGCCTTTTCCCTTCAACAATGGAGGCATGATCGAATTCATCGAAGATCAAATAATCTTCGCGACCGGTAATACATGGAACAACGCCGGAATTAACTGTAAAACCAGTGGCATACACCAGTGCTGCTTCTTTATGTACAAGTTTGGCAAGCCTTTCTTCCAGTTCAATGTGAATATCCAAAGTCCCGTTTAAAAAACGAGAGCCGGCACAACCGGTTCCGTATTTTTCGATGGCTTTAATAGCACCTTCCTTCAGTCTTGGATGGTTTGTCAATCCTAAATAACTATTCGATCCAAACATCAATACAGGCTTTCCATCGATTTGTACAACCGTATCCTGGTCCGATTCGATAGGGCGAAAATATGGATAAACGCCCATGTCCTTTGCTTTTTGGGGCGCATCATATTGTCCCAATACATTACTTAATAGACTCATTTTTTATTAAATTAATAAGTAAAACGGGTGCAAAGATAAGTTTTTTTTACGGAAGTCGAAACTGTTTTTGACATTAAACTCATTTTAGCTACTTTTGCCCTCCGGTAAAACAAACTGATTGAAGCATGTATAAAAAATTCGACTTCCCGCTCCTGGCTTATTCCGCCCGGAAAAACGAACCTGAGTGGATAAAATTTTTCAATAAGAACAAAAAAAAGCTCGAAAGTCTTGACCTGAAAATACATGACTTACACGATAAAGTCTCAGCCAAAACAAATTGTCTGGAATGTGGCAACTGTTGCCGTACGCTTGGCCCACGCATTACCGACAAAGATGTGGAACGCATGGCCAAAGCGTTGCGCATGAAAGCCGCAGATGTGATGGCACGCTACCTGCGCACCGACGAAGATGGAGATATTGTTTTTCAGTCGATGCCCTGTCCGTTTCTGGGCGACGATAATTATTGCTCTATCTACGAGTCACGCCCCAAAGCCTGTCGCGAATATCCACACACCGACCGCAAGAAGTTTTATCAGATTTATAAACTATCGGTAAAAAATGCCTACACCTGCCCTATCGTGTTCGAAGTGCTCGAAGGCATCAATAAACTTGAGCTGAAATAACCGCCCGGGGAGAGCGTTGCTCATCCCCGATGCATTATTCGGCATACATCAGGTATTTCTTTCTGATTGTTTTGTATTTATTCAGGTCGTTCTGCCAACTTTGTCTGATTTGTTTCTCGTCGAGTCCGGCTATAATTTGCTTCCGCAGCACATCTGTTCCAGCCAGTTTATCAAAGAATGCAGGTCGGGAAATAAATGCTGAGTCTGCTTTTGATTTTTTATAAAAATCGAGAAAATAGGCAAGGGAAAAACCTTTGGGATCTTTCGCTTTTCGCAGGTCAATTCCATAACAAAGCTGATCCTTCTGAAGTGGTTTATTATCAAAACCCTTTATGGCCACGGGAGTAAATGTAAACGAGCCGAAATCGGGATTCGGGAAACCAATGACCTGAAAAGGCATATAAGTGCCACGCCCAACGCTCACTTCGGTGGCTTCGAAAAGGCAAAGCGATGCGTAAAGCGCAATGGCCTGGTCATTTGGCAAATTGGGTGATGGTTTGATGGGTAAAGAATAAGGTTGGCGATGTTTCCAACCTTTGAGCGGGATAACTTTAAAATCGCATTTCACGCCTTTGCTCAACCAGCCTTCTCCGTTGATCATTTGCGCAAGTTCGCCCACCGTACAGCCGTGCAGCAGCGGAATGGCATGCATACTTACGAAGGACATAAATTTAGCATCTGTCAACACCGGACCATCCACATAATCGCAGGGATTAGGACGGTCGAGCACAATCATTTGTTTTCCATTTTCGGCAGCAGCCTCCATTGCATAATGCATCGTGCTGATATAAGTGTAGAATCGCGCGCCAACATCCTGTATATCGAACAAAACAATATCAACATCCGCCAGTTGTTCGGCTGTGGGTTTCCGGTTGCTGCCATACAACGACACAATAGGCAAACCTGTACGCTGGTCGGTGGAACTGTTCACATGTTCGCCTGCCGCCGCTTCACCTCTGAATCCATGCTCGGGCGCAAATATCTTCATTATTTTCACTCCGCTCTTTTGAAGTGTATCTACCAAATGTGTAGAACCAACAACTGAGGTGTGATTCACAACCAAAGCCACACTTTTTCCTTTGAGCAAAGGAAGATAAGCCTCAGTGCGTTCAGCGCCGGTACGTACCTGTGCCGAAAGGGTTGTTATACAAAAAAACAAAAGAATGATTGATGTCAATTGTTGCTGAAACCGGAATTGCATAAGTTGTATTGATTTTTTTAATTAAAAAATTTGCCGACAGGCCCAACGACCTGCCGGCATTTTTTTGAGTATTGAATATTTAATTTTTAAAATGAAAATGAGGCGCCTACCAACACATTCATTCCCTGTACTTCGTAGCCATAAAATTCCTGATATCTGTTGTTTGTAAGGTTATTTACCTTGCCAAACAACGTAAACCAGTTGAGATAAGAATAAGATGCTCCTAAATTGATATCTACTTTCGGACGCATGCGCATGGATTGCTCGCCAAGTTTTGCAAATCTTTCGCTTTCGAAGAAAACATTAGAGGTCACATTCAGGTTGCGGGTCACGCGCCAATCAGCTGTCAGGTCGGCTTCGAATTTAGGTTTGTTCCAGGCCATGGCTATATCTTCCACATTCCAGCCATTGTAGGCCCCTTTCAGTTGCACATTCACAAGGTTACGTAGATTGTAATTGGCACGCAATCCAACTTTTACAAGTGTGGCAGCGCTGTAAACCACATTAAATTTGTTCGTATAAATGATCGAATCGTTGGGTGAGGCTAAAAGCGTTGACGAAAGCAATGAATATGCATAATCTTTGTTTATAAAAAAGTACTGATTGTCGATCCGTTGATAATTTACATAAGCATCGAACAATAAGTTATAAGCAGGTTTTATTTTCACTCCGAAATAAGCACTTACGGGCGTATAGGTATCCTGTACCCGAAGGTCGGAAAACAAGAACCTATTTTCGGTGAACATTCCGTCAAGTGTATTCACTTTGTAACCTCCCCCGGCTCCGGCATAAAATGCCAACCATTCAGGAATAGCTTTCCATTCGAACGAAACATCGGGAGATGGATTGAACGGGCGGCCATGAACAAACGAAAAGCTTGATTTCACTCCCAAACGTATGTCCCAGCGCTCGCGCTCGATGCTGTAGTAGGGATTCATCGAGAAAACAGTATACGCATCCCACACATTAATAACGGTATTGGCAATGTCGGTTTTATACATCATATTCTGCATTTCAACATCGATGCCCGATCTGTTTCTGCCATTAGGTGTATTGAAATTGGCTTTGCTGTGAATAATATTCTCAGTCAGTCCGTTGCGCGAATCGAAAAGCCGGTACTGAACTTCGGCTTTGTAACGAATAGTTTCAGTTGCCGGCAACGAACGCATGCCTGCAAAAGCATTGAAACGCCAGAAAACATCATTATCAGCACCATTGACGATATTGTTAAGCGAAAAAAGCTGGGCGGTGCGATTGACTCTAACAAAATTTAGTTCTTCGTATATCCCGGTCTTCAGCGAAGTAAGGTCTTTCGGAGTACCCGTCATATCGAACTGCTCGCCGTAGTATTTAAAGTACTCGTGCCCCAATCCTACACCGGCATAAAACTCTGAATTTTTATAGTTATTGTTGAATTCCAGAGCAGCGCGTGTGGTTGAATGTGCTTCCTTGCTGAAAGTTGCTAAATGATTCAGCTTTAAATCCAGGCGCATGTCTGTTTTTTTCAATACCGGCAAAGCAAAATCGAGCTGATTGTTGAGGTTGTTTCCAAGCCCTATACGCACAAATGCATCTTTCGGGTTGTTACGTCGCTGATGTTCAAGTTCGGCCGCACTCAGCGTTTGAATATTTTGCCCCACAGGCAATGGAAAACTAAACTCAGTATATTTAGCTGCTGTTTTTTCTACATTGGGTTCAATAATTTCGGGAACAGAAATTATTTTCCCGGCATCCTGAATGATGGGTTTATATTCCCGCTCCACAGTGACATTTTGGTCAACTGTTTGTGCGTTTACCCCTACCGACATAGCTAACAAAGCGGATACTATATATTTTGATGTTTTCATCATGCTTTCTTTTTAAAGTATTTCAATTCCTTTTATTCGATATCGTTGGTTAGTTGGTAATTCTTTGATTTTCGCGCAGCGTAATTGCATTCAGCCGTTCAGTGATCAGGGTTTGAATCTCGTCAGCAGTCGTATAGTTTTTCTGCAAACTCAACAGATATTGTTTGGCCTGGAAATCGTTGCCTTGCTGAATATACACATCGGCCAACAGCACAAAACTGCGGGCGAGCCAGAATTGATGCGGTGTATTCTTTTTAGCAAAATCGTTTACTTCATTCTCAGCATCAGTCAGCTTACCTTGCTCAAAATACAGATTTGCCAACAGGTATTTAGCTTCGGCACCGTTAGATGTGCGGGTGTCTGTCGCTAAAGTTTTCAAATCGGTCACTGCTTGAGCTGTCTGACGAAGTGCGATATAGGCTTTGGCTCTGTTGTAACGTGCTTCGGAAATAACGTCGGCACCGGATTTCGTGTCTGCTATTATTTCATTGGCGATCGTGACAGTGTTTTGATGATCATTTAAATAATAACTACAACGAAGAATACCTAAACGGGCAATGTTCCGGTCTTCGGTGGACTGCGCCATCATTTGTAACTGTTTGAAGTATTGCAGGGATGAGCTAAAATCCTTTTTATCGTAGGTAATTTCGGCACATCGGGTGGTTGCCTCTTTGCTATATTGGCTTCCGGCAAGTAACAGAAGTGCCTGATAAGCAGCCAGCGCATTGTCTTTGTCGCCGGAACGATAATAGCTATCGGCAAGGTAATACTGCGCATTTGTACAATACCTTCCTCCGGCGCAATAATTGTTCAGATACGAACGCAAACCTTTAATTGCCTGCGCGTAATTGGCATTCATGTATTGTTTTTCGGCAGCAATGTACGAGATAGAATCTTCGCGACTTGCTGCATTAGATCCGATTTTCATATTCAAGGTCTTTGCATAAGCCAAATAAGAAGCTACATCGTTTTTTTCGATATAAACCGATTCAAGACTTTCGAGCGCCGTATAGGATTCTTCGGTGCCTGGATAAGCCGAAATCACTTTTTTATAGGCTGTTATTGCCTCATCGTAATTATTCTGATTAAAATAAATCATACCTGTTTCGAGGGCTGCTTTAGGCGCCAGCTTGCTATTGGGTTGAACGCTCAACAGTCTTTGAAAAGTAGAAATAGCTTTTGCATCGCTTTCGAGCATAACGTACGCCCGGCCAATTTCATACAAAGCATCATCAATGTATTCTGATTTTGGATATTTCGAAATAAGACTTTCGAGGCGATTAATTTTAGTACTGTAGTTTTTCTGAAGACCAGCTACATAAGCGCTTTGAAAAGCTGCATAATCGCCTGTGTTCGGACTCAGTGACGAAGCCCGCGAATAATAAGTCTCAGCTTTTGTAAAATTACGTGCATTAAAATAACAATCGCCAATGCGGTTGAAGGCGTCGACATAGGTGGTTGCTCCGGGATTATTTTCCAAATCAACATACTTGAGAAACCAGTTAAGCGCCTCGCTATAATTTTTCTGAGAGAAATAAGCATAAGCTAATGCGTAATTTGCAGTTTTGTAATTTACACTCGATCGTGCATACGAATTTGAGAAAAATGATTTTAAGTCGGCAATACTTTTATCGGACTGACTACTGCGGTAGTAACTTTCGGAACGCCAATAATAACTTTCGGCGGAATATTTACCCGTGGACGAACTTTGAAGCGAAAGGCTGAAGTATTCGATGGCTTTGTTCATGTTATTTTGAGCGAATGCCTCTGTTCCAAGTTGGTAAAGAAGATATTGCTTTGTTTCAACAAGTTTCGGATTGGGATTCTTAATTTTGAGTATGGACTGATAGGCCGATGCATAGTTTTTGGAAGTCATGTATACTGTCGACAAATAATCATATGCTTTATCAACATATTTTGAACCCGGAAACTCAGCGAGAAACTGCTCAAAAGCTTTAATGGACTCCCCGAAAGCTGTTGTAGTTTCGTAGGTCGTGAGTGCATAATTATAAAGTGCTTCTTCGCGTATTGTTTTGTTAAAGTTCGACCTCAACGCCGCTTCGTACGAAAGTCGTGCATTTGTTTTATTATTTAATTTAATGTACGCATTCCCCAGGTGCAGGTAGGCATTTTCAGTGATTTCGTCTTTTTCGGTGGTTGCTTTCGACAAAGCCAACACAGCATTCGAAAAATCACCGGTATTATAATACGACAAACCCATCAAATACATATCGTTCCGCAAAACCTGAGGCGTAAGTTTTTCGTAATTCTTAAAATAGCCAATGGCTTTGGCATATTCTTTTTTGCTGTAGGCTATTTCGCCCATAATGCGGTATATCTCGGCATTGTTTTTATTGTCGGGATTATTTGCAAGCAACAGGTCGGCACGTTCATAAAGTTTATCGTACTCTTTCTGAGCATAATAAATTTGAATGATATAGTAAGGCACTAAGTTTTTATAAGCCGGGTGCTCTTCTATCTTTAGAAAATCGGGCAAAGCGGCAGCATAATTTCCAAGGGTATATTCCGAGTAGGCATAATAGTAAGTAGCCGAAAGGTTGTAGCGGGAGTTCATATTTTTCAACGCTTTGAAAATGGCGAGCGCCTGCACATAATTCTTTGTTTCGAGCGAAGCATATCCTTTACAGAACATAAAATCAACGCGTTCGCGCTGTCCCAACCTATCCTCATTCACCTGTCCAAAGTATGTAAGCGCACTTGCGTACTTTTTATTCTCATATTCGAGCATGCCAAGCATCACATTTGTTTTATCGAAAAAAGGAGTGTATGGATGTTTGAACAAATAATTTTCGAGCTTGCCCGCAGCATCCGTTTGCCGAAGCTCAAAAGCATTGGCAGCAATATAGTATTCGGCTTCCTGAATTTGTCCGGCTTTTGTCAGTTCGGCCGACTTCAGAAACTCCTCGAAACTACGATAGGATGCAGCAAATTTACGCTGATTGAAAAGTTCTCTCCCTTGATTAAAAAGTACGTCCTGATGGGTGTAGATAAGGGTTTGTTGACCCGAAACAAGTCCGACAAACAGACTCATCAGCAAACTTAATACAATTGTTTTTTTCATCATAAAATGCTTTATTTTGAACCAATAACAGTTGGTTTTTTAAACGTAAAATGTTTATTTATATTATATTTCCCGTTCTTTTAGGAAAATTGAAATCCCTTTTCGGATGGAATCTAATCCAAACTCACTTACCTTCAGCAGATTTAAGGGAACGAAATGAAACGACGCCACATCGTCCGCCGCTTTTATTGTTTTAAAATCTTTTACTTTACACAAGAAAAACAAATCAAGTGTTGGAATTGTCCAGCCACTGTATTCGTATTTATTGGGCAACGAAAACAGATATTCTGAAGCTACAACAGATACATTCAGTTCTTCGTTCACTTCACGCACGACGGCTTGTTCGGCAGTTTCGTTGTCGTCAACAAATCCTCCGGGCAAATCAAGTGTACCTTTAGCAGGATCTTTTGCCCTGCGACAAACCAAAAGTTCGTTTTGCTCATTTACGATAAAGGCTGCAACCGCCGCTGAGGCATTTACATACATCACAAAATCGCAGTTTTCACAACGCTTCGATTTTTCGTTGTTTTGTACAAACAACTGCGAACCGCATTTCGGACAATATTGAAAAAGTTTTGAAAAGTGCATACTTATAATCTGTTTTTTATTAATTTTAATTTCGGGGCTTGTGCAAAGATACAATTTTTTGTAAAAAAAGCTGATGTACGAAAAGCTAAAACCTTTCAAAAACTGTTCCGAAATCAACGTTTTCCAACCTTCTATTTAACTTTTTACAATGTGGACTGACTTCATGTTGAAAACTTTTAGGTTAAACAGTTTATTTTATTGCGTTTAAAGCACTACTTTTGTAAAAAAAAAGAATACATGACTCGTAAATTATCTATACCTCTCGATGATGAGCCGAATGAATTGGTGAAAAGGTATGAGCAGTTTCTCGAAGGACGAGGCCCGGGCTATTTCGATGTAGAGGAACTGGAGACAATTGTTGACTTTTATCTGCATAAAGGAAAAACAAAAGAAAGTTCGACGGCACTGGAGCTGGGTTTCAGGCTGCACCCCGGAAATAATTCACTTTTGATAAAACGTGCTAAAATATATCTTATCGCCGATGAGGTGGAGAAAGCAACACGCCTGCTTGAATCGGTAAACGACACAGGTAATTACGAACTTATACTTCTCAAGGTTGAAGCTTTCGTAAAATCGACAAAACTCACCAAAGCCTTGTCACTGAGCCAGGAATTACTTGACAATGAATCGGATGACATCGACAATATATCGCTGGACCTGGCTTATATTTTTATTTCACGACTCCATTTTGAATTTGCATTGATTTTCCTGAAAGAAGGTGATGCATTCAACAATAAAAATATTGATCTGCTGTTCGAACTTGCATTTTGTCACGAGCAAATGCTTGAATTCTCAAAAGCGATTGAAACTTATAACCGGATTATCAACATCGATGCGTATGCTTCCGAAGCGTGGTTCAACCTCGGACAAATCTATTTTTCGATGCAGGATTTTCAGAATGCCATCGATGCTTACGATTTTGTTTTAACAATTAATCCCGACGACGTTCTTACAAGTCTGCAAAAGGCCCATGCTCATTTTCAACTGAGCCAGTACGACGAAGCACTCGAAGCCTATAACGAATACGACAAAGTTGCTTTTGATCCATTTCAGTCCAATTTGTTCATTGGCGAATGCTATGAAAAAATGGAGCGTTTTGATGAAGCAATTTTGTATTACGAAAAATCATTAAGATTGAAACCAGACAACTACGATGCTTTAACCGGCATCGGTATTTGCCTGTTGGAGAAGGAAATGTATGTAGAAAGTTTGAATTACATTCGCCAGGCTTTGTTGCTGCAGGCCGATGCTGCGGATGCCTGGGTGTATCTGGCTGAAGGACTTACCGGCATCGACGACCTCGACAACGCATTAAACGCTTATCTAAAATCTATTTCGCTGGAACCCGATCAACCCGATACACTGATGGCAATCGCCAATATTTATATGGACAGAAATGAACATAAAACAGCTTTAGAGTATTATAGCAGTGCGTATTCGCTCGACAATACACTTGAGTATATCGATTTTCTGATGGCAGTTGCTTTTTACAAATTGGGTGATTTAGCTTCCGCCAAATTTCATATTAACAAAGCGTTTGCCTTGAGCAACGACGCAAAATCATTATTCCTGGAACTTTGCTCCGATGCTGACATGGAGGCATTGATCGATTAATTTAAATTAAACATATTATGACAAAAAAGTTTTTGACTCTCCTGCTGATTATGCTGCCATTGATGTTTTTAGTTGCTCAAAATGACTCTATTCCTGCGAAAGCCGAAGATTTATCGCTTGTACAGAAAGTAGAAAAGTGGTACGAGGGCAATATGAATTATGCCAGCATCACAATTCTGATGACAGTCGAAAGTTCCTTTATACCTTTTCCATCCGAAGTAGTAATTCCTCCGGCGGCCTATATTGCCAGTAAACCCGACAGTCATTTAAATATTTTTCTTGTGGTGCTGTTCGGCACTTTAGGCGCTTTGATAGGTGCTTTTATTAATTACTTCCTTGCTTTATGGCTGGGGCGGCCTATAATGTATCGGTTGGCCGACAGCAAAGTGGGTAAATTATTACTATTGAGCAGTGATAAAATCAAGAAGGCAGAAGCATATTTTAACCACCACGGCAAAACATCAACTTTTGTAGGGCGTCTTATCCCCGGCATACGCCAACTGATCTCTGTACCTGCCGGACTGGCACGAATGAATCTTTTTAGTTTTACTATTTACACAGCTCTGGGAGCCACTCTTTGGAATATCATTTTAGCACTTGTCGGATATATTGCTCATGGTCAGGCCGATTTAATAAACGCATACAGTCATGAACTAAGCATTATAATATTGGTTTTACTTGCTTTGGTTATAGCATTTTACCTCATCAAATTTCTGAGAAAACGTTCGAAAAAATGAATAAATATGGCTTAATAGGTTTTCCGTTAGGGCATTCTTTTTCAAAAAAATACTTTTCCGAAAAATTTGAAACCGGAAAAATTGATGCCAGCTACGACTTATACGAACTTGCCGACATCTCGCAGTTTATTGCATTGAAAGAAGACGCCAGGCTGTGCGGACTGAACGTAACTATTCCCTACAAAGAAAAAATAATCCCTTTTCTGGATGAGGTGGATGCGACAGCTGCCAGCATTGGAGCCGTGAATGTGATTAAATTTATCAGATCGGAGAATAAATTACTGTTGAGAGGCTATAACTCGGATGCAGTAGGCTTCGAAGCATCCATTCAACCTTTTTTGAAACCACATCACACAAAAGCACTGATTCTTGGTACCGGCGGCGCTTCAAAAGCCATCGTATTTGTATTGAACAAGTTGAACATCCCAACCACTTTTGTTTCGCGAAACCCGACATCAGAAATGATAAGTTACACGGAACTTAGCGCCAAAGCAATGCAGGACAACACGATAATTATAAATGCAACACCTGTGGGCACTTTTCCACATGTTGATGCTTGCCCTGATATTCCATATCAATTCCTTTCGTCGGATCATTTAGTATTTGATGTTGTTTACAATCCGGCAAAGACTTTATTTTTGGAAAAAGCTGAGCAACGAGGCGCCACCATTCTGAATGGCGAAAAAATGCTTGAATTACAGGCAGAAGCAGCCTGGAACATTTGGAACGCTTAGTTTACTGAGGCTTAGAGGACATTATATCATCAAACAAACCTCTGCAGGCATCTTCAAGAATATCAATGACATGCTCGAAGCCCTGATCGCCACCATAATACGGGTCAGGCACATGATCAGCCTCTACGTTGCGACAAAAGTCTGTCATCCTGAAAATTTGTTTTTCCTCCTCTGTTGTCATTGCATGAGCTTTCAGGCCATCAATATTCTGGTCGTCCATGCCAATAATCAAATCAAATCGTTCGAAATCCAATCGCGAAAACGGCCTTGAACGATGATCGAGATGATAGCCTCTTTTTCCGGCAAAATACCTCATTCGGCTGTCGGGAAGTTCACCCTGATGATAAGCGATAAGACCGGCAGAATCAATCTCAAACTCATTTAGAATGCCATTTTGTTTTAATACTTGTCGGAAAATTCCCTCCGCCATAGGCGATCGGCATATATTACCAAGACAAACAAAAAGTATAGAAGTAGGATGCATAGAAAAAGTGCTTAGTAACAGAATCCCCTTCCGATAAGTAGATCGAAAGGGGATTTGTAAAGTATATTTATAATTAAATTGACAAAATCTGAATCACACCTAATAGTTGTTCGTTTACAGGCTTGTCGTCTTTAATAGCCTTTGTGAACGGAACATGAACTATCTCATTATTAACAATCCCGATCATAATGCTTCGTTGTTCATCCATTAGGGCATCGATAGCAGCCACACCCATTCGGCTTGCAATGATACGATCGTAAGCTGTTGGCGATCCACCACGCTGAATGTGTCCAAGAATTGTAACACGCACATCGTACTCGGGATGTTCTTTGTGCATTCTTTCGGCAAGTCCGTTGGCTCCACCGGTCACATCACTTTCGGCTACAATCACAATGCTACTGTTTTTCGATTTACGGAATCCGTTTCTGATAAGTTCGTCAAGTTGATCCACTTTTGTTTCCCGTTCAGGAATAATTGCCGCTTCAGCTCCCGAAGCCAACGCGCTGTTCAGCGCAAGGAATCCTGCATCGCGCCCCATTACTTCGATAAAGAAAAGTCGTTCGTGCGAAGTGGCCGTATCACGAATTTTATCCACAGCATTTATAATTGTGTTCAATGCAGTATCGTAACCAATGGTCGAATCGGTACCATAAAGATCGTTGTCGATAGTGCCGGGCAAACCTACAATCGGGACATTAAACTCCTGAGCAAAAATTCTTGCTCCGGTAAAAGTTCCATCTCCACCAATTACAACAAGCGCATCAATTTCTTCTTTTTGCATATTTTCATAGGCCAACTGGCGACCTTCGGGAGTACGAAACTCAGCACAGCGTGCACTTTTCAGAATTGTGCCACCCTGCTGAATAATATTACTTACATTCTGGGTCTGAAATTCTGTTATTTCACCGGTTATCAACCCCTTGTAACCTCTGTAAATTGCTTTTACACGTATACCATTGAAAATTGCAGCACGCGTCACCGACCTGATAGCGGCGTTCATGCCGGGAGCATCACCTCCCGAAGTTAATAAACCAATACATTTAATACCGTATTCCATTTTTTAATATTAATAGGATACTATCATTTCTGATTTGAAGCTCCTTCGCTCAGTTCATTCAATCTTTTTTGCACCGCTTCCATTTGCCATAATGGAGTTGAAGTGGCACCACAAATCCCTATCTTCTTTGTCAGATCAATGTTCAATGCGTCAATTTCACTTGCATCCGACACTAAATAAGAATTTGGATTGATTGATTTGGCATGCTCGAATAAAACTTTACCGTTCGAACTTTTCTTTCCGCTTACAAAAATAATAATATCGTTTTGTTGTGCAAAGTTAGTAATATTTGGAATTCTATTGGCAACCTGTCGGCAAATTGTGTCGGAATATTCGAAGTTTGTTTTGTCTTTAGTGATTTCAGAAACAGTATTCACCAAATTATTAAATCCATCAAGAGATTTGGTGGTTTGAGAAAAAAGTCTGATATTTTTCGAAAAGTCAACACGATTTAATTCACTTTCATCCTCTATCACAATGGCTTTTCCTTCGGTTTGACCTACAAGGCCGTTAATCTCGGCATGCCCGTGATGTCCGTAAATAACAATTTGGGTGTCATTGTCTATCGATGTGTCATAAGCCTTTTTTATGCGCGACTGAAGTTTTAACACTACAGGACACGAAGCATCAATCAATGTTAGGTTATTTTCTTTTGCAATCTGATAAGTGCTTGGTGGTTCGCCATGTGCTCGCAGAAGCACTTTAGCATTGTGTAGCTCGGCCAATTGTTTGTGGTCGATTGTAATCATACCCATTTTTGTGAGCCGTTCCACTTCTTGTCCGTTGTGTACTATGTCGCCAAGGCAATAAAGCGTTTCGTTTTTTGCAAGTTCCTCTTCGGCTTTCGAAATAGCTTTCACTACTCCGAAACAAAATCCCGATTTTTTATCTATTTCAATATTCAGCATATGTTGATTATTGTTGTTAATTATATTCAATGTTCGAAAATTCTTCTGTAGAATCAACAAACGAATAAAATAATAGTTTACAAATCAGACAATCAAAGAACATAAACATCAGGTATTCAATAACTTTTTCTCAAATAATTGTCGGAGAATTTCCTGTTGCTCATTTGGCTGAAGCGTAGTATTGTCAATTTCAATAGCATCAACGGCCTTTCGCAAAGGGCTTTCGTCTCTGTTCTGATCACGGAAATCACGTTCGATAACATTGGCCAGCACTTCCTCGTAACTAACGTTTTCGCCTTTAGCCCTCATTTCGTCCCATCTACGCTGAGCACGAACTTCGGCAGAAGCAGTAAGGAAAATTTTAAGTTCGGCTTCGGGAAAAACAACTGTGCCAATGTCTCTCCCATCCATTACTATGCCTTTCTTTTCGCCCATTTTTTGTTGTTGCCGCACCAACTCACGGCGTACCGCACCGAGCGTACTCACCTTGCTTGCTCCACTGGCTACATCAAGGGTGCGTATTTCTTTTTCAATATTCTCACCGTTCATATACATTTCGGCCTTACCATTTTCATTGGTTCTGAATTCAAGTTGAATTTCAGCAATATGTTTTTCTATAGCAGCCGTATTCAATTCTGAGTCTGTCATCCAACCATTTCGTATACAGAACAATGAAACGGCACGATACATGGCACCGGTATCCACATAGATGTATCCCGTTTCCCGAGCGAGTGTTTTTGCCATTGTGCTTTTTCCGCACGATGAAAACCCATCGATAGCAACAATAATTTTTTTCATTCTTAGTTTGTCATGTTAATTTTAGCCTGTTGTGCTAAAGTCTGAATTCATTGAGCGAGGTACTGATAGAAAACTGGTAAGAGTAGTTCCCCACCTGGAACTGAGTCATTCCAAATCCCACCTGAAACTTATAAAGCTTAATGCCTCCCCCAAACGAAAATCCGGCCATACTTTTAAATCCATTCATCGAAAGCTCCTGGTGACGTCTGTGGTTATAAGCTGCAGCAAGATAAAAGTTCTTCCCGGGAACAAACTCTACACCAATAATTGAATGTCGGAAAGCCATATCCACTAAACTTATCGATCCTTTATCTTTTGTATCGTCAAATGCAGAAGTTCCCTGGTTGGTCGAAGCATAATTTAAGTTCCAATGCTGAAGGTTATGCAAAGTTAGCGAAAAACGAAGGGGAGCATGCGTTAATTTCTTTGTCACACCAAGTTCTATGTTCAAAGGAAGCGCCTCAAAATGCTGACCATCTTCATTTTCGTAGTAACCTTTTATTTGCGTCCCAAAATTACGTATTACCAATCCGGCCGAAAACAAAGAAACATCATCATTGTAACTTAAACCAGCATCCAGAGCAACTCCATAACTTGCATAAACCTCATAAATTGACGCAATTGGCTTTAATGTTCCTCCCACTGTAATTCTGGAAGTCAGTGGACGTGCATATATAATGCTCAGTGACATATCTTTGGCCGTAAAAAAACCTATAGGTTCATTTAATTCGTCTCTGCCATCAAAGGTTCCGTAATCTACATATTGTACTCCGATGGCAATAAAATTTTCGTTACCAATCTTTTTTCCGTACATTGCCGAACCAAACCGAATATCGGCCAGATAATTTGCCATATTCAGCCCTAACGAATTATCAGTTTCATCGGTAAGCAAAGCCGGATTTCTGAATGCAAAATTCAGATCATTATCCCTGAGAGAGACATTTGAACCACCTAAAGCTGCCTGACGTGACGAAACCGGCAATTCGAGAAATGAGTATGTAGCCTTTCCGGCTTGCGAAAATGCAGAGCAGCTAATCAACGATAATATTAATAACAGATAGAGTTTTTTGTTCATCTAAAATGTCTGTATTGTGAAGTTGTAAACACTAAAAATGTACAACTTTTTGAAAAACGAAACCAAAGATACTGTATTTTTCATCATTCAAAAAATTGAAAACAGTGATTATTGCATTATCAAAAACGCAAGAAGTTCAAAAAATTATATTCTGAACCAAAAAAAAACAAAGAAATCAGCACTTTAAAGTAATTGTCAAATAAAAATGATTTTTTTTGCTCAACACAAATAAACTTTGAAAAAATAATATTACATTTGCCCTTCAGAAAAATATAATAAAACAATCATAAATTATGGACGTAAAAAAATCACCTAAAGCAAGCCTGGAAGATAAAAAGATGCTATTTGTCATGATGGGACTTGTCATGGTTTTATCATTGCTTTACATCGGATTTGAGTGGACTGACAAGGAAATAACAGTCTATGCTGCAACTGATACAAGTTTACTTGCAGAAGAAGAAATTGAAGTGGTTCAAACTGCTCAGGAATTGCCACCACCGCCACCGCCTCCTGCTCCTGAGATTGTAGAAATTCTGAATGTTGTTGAAGACAACGTTGAAGTTGCGAGTGTAGAAATCAACACTGAAGACGACAAGAACAAAGTAGTTGCAATTAGCGCACCTGTAACAAGTTCTGCACCAATCGAAGAAGAAGAAGATCAGGTTATTTTCCAGGTAGTTGAGAAAATGCCTTCATTCCCCGGTGGAGATGCAGCACTGTTTAAATTTTTGAATGAAAATGTAAAATATCCGGTTATTGCACAAGAAAACGGTGTTCAGGGACGTGTTATTTGTCAATTCGTTGTGAATCGTGATGGTTCTATCGTTGATGTAGAAGTAGTACGTAGTGTAGATGCCAGCCTGGATAAAGAAGCTATTCGTGTTATCAAATCAATGCCAAAATGGAGTCCGGGACAACAACGTGGAAAACCTGTACGTGTTAAATACACATTACCTGTTAACTTCAAATTACAATAGTATTAATAGTTTGATGTCGGTTGTACCAACGGTCAATCGGAATACACATTAAAATAAAAAACTTTAAAAACCGTTTGGTCAGTTCCAAACGGTTTTTTTTAATAAAATCACATGCAGACAGAAATATATCAGGAGAGAGCTGTTCTAGTTGGACTTATTACACAGCAACAAAAAGAAGACAGATCGAAAGAATACCTCGAAGAATTGGCTTTTTTGGCGGATACTGCCGGTGCAAAACCTGAAAAAATGTTTTTTCAGCGGATCGACTACCCCAACCCAAAAACTTTTGTTGGGCCAGGTAAGTTACAGGAAATAAAACAGTATGTCGACGAGAATGAGATCGGCCTTGTGATTTTCGACGATGAACTAAGTCCAAAGCAATTACGAAACATTGAAGCGGAATTAAAAGTACTGATTCTCGACCGCACCAACCTGATTCTCGATATTTTTGCCAAACGAGCCCAAACAGCCAATGCTAAAACACAGGTAGAACTGGCTCAATTACAGTACATGCTCCCCCGTCTTACGCGTTTATGGACTCACCTCGAGCGCCAACAGGGTGGTATCGGCATGCGTGGTCCGGGCGAAACGCAGATAGAAACCGACAGAAGAATTATTCTTACCAAAATAGCATTACTTAAACAAAACCTGAAGGATATCGACAAACAAATGTCGACACAAAGAAAAAACCGGGGAAAAATGGTTCGGGTTGCTCTGGTTGGCTATACAAACGTAGGCAAATCAACGCTTATGAATTTGCTAAGCAAATCGGAGATCTTTGCCGAGAATAAGCTTTTTGCAACACTGGACACCACTGTTCGAAAAGTAATCATTGACAACCTTCCTTTTTTACTGTCGGATACCGTTGGCTTTATTCGTAAACTGCCACATCATCTTGTACAATCGTTCAAATCGACCCTCGACGAAGTACGTGAAGCCGATTTACTGATTCATGTTGTCGATATCTCGCATCCTAACTTTGAAGAGCAACTCGAAGTGGTACAGCAAACACTTAAAGAAATCGACACCATCGAGAAACCTACAATACTTGTTTTTAATAAAATCGATGCATTTAGCTATATCCCTAAAGATGAAGATGATTTATCGCCCGTAAAACGAGAGAACATAAGTCTTGAGGAACTGGAAAAGACTTGGATGTCGAAACTGAACGATAATTGTATATTTATTTCAGCACGCAACAAGATGAATGTAGATCAGTTAAAAGAAATCATGTATGCGAAAATTAAAGCAATTCATGTTGAGCGATATCCTTATAACGATTTTTTGTTTCAAAAATACGAAGAATAACTGTATTTTTTCAGATAAAAAGATCAAGCCCGATATACAATTTTCAGCTTTTCATATGCTCAGGCAAATTACATATAATCTAATAAAAATCCAATAACTAATTATGTCAGCTTATCGTCAACTTACAGAAAAAGAAATTGCCACGCTCACCGTTTATGGTTGCACAGCCGAATCGTGGGAGAAAGTAAAAGTAGCCGAAGAATTCTCTGCTTCGTTTGTAACCAATGTACATTTCTCGGGCGAAATTGAATTAGGGACTTTCAATAAGGTATTTGAACTTGCAGGAGGATTGAAAAAGCATTCTGGGCTCAACAACTGCTGCCTCCACAATTGTACAGTGGGTAATGATGTGTTTATTGACAAAATTGACAATTATATTGCTAATTATAAAATTGACGATAATTCATACATCGAAAATGTGAATCTGATTTTGGTTGATGGAATTACTGCATTCGGCAATGGAGTGAAAGTACCGGTAATGAACGAAGGTGGTGGGCGCGAAATTCCTATTTTCGATTGGCTTTCGGCACCATTGGCCTACATACTCACCCTCTATCGTCACCGTCCGCAACTCATCCAAAACCTTCAACATTTAATTGATGAATATGCTAATTCTCAAAAATCTAACAAAGGCTATATTGCAAAAAATGTTCGGATTGTGAACTGTGGCACAATTAAAAATGTAAAAATTGGCGATTATGCAGCTATCGAAGGAGCTTCGCTACTCGAAAATGGTACGGTGAACAGCAACCAAAGTGCTCCTGTCGTTATTGGCTCAGGCGTTAAGTGTAATGACTTTATCTTAAGTTCTGGAGTATCGGTTACCGATTCCACCTTGATTTCTCGCTGCTTTATTGGTCAGGGTTGCATTATGGGAAAACACTACTCAGCGCTGGATTCTCTGTTTTTCTCTAACTGCCAGGGTATGCATGGCGAGGCAACAGCTATTTTTGCAGGACCTTACACTGTGTCTCACCATAAATCGACCCTGCTCATAGCAGGTATGTTTTCGTTTCTCAATGCAGGTAGTGGCTCCAACCAAAGCAACCACATGTACAAGTTAGGCCCTATACATCAGGGCATTTGTGAACGCGGATCGAAAACAACGAGCGATTCGTATTTGTTATGGCCAGCCAAAATCGGAGCATTTACACTGGTTATGGGACGACATTACAAGCATTCCGACACTTCGGATTTACCTTTCTCCTACCTCATAGAAAATGCTACCGATAGCTATTTGGTGCCGGGGGTCAACCTGCGAAGTGTTGGAACCATTCGCGATGCACAAAAATGGCCAAAACGCGACAACAGAAAAGATAGCCGAAAACTTGACCCTATCAACTTCAATTTATTGAGTCCTTACACAATTCAGAAAATGATAAAAGGAGTTGAAATACTAAGAAACATACAGCAAACATCTGGCGAAACAACCGGTATTTATACATATCAAAATTGTAATATTAAAAATTCGTCCTTAAAGAAAGGAATAGAATTTTATAATATTGCTATCAATAAATTTCTTGGCAACTCACTTATAAGCAGGCTCAAAGACAATAGCTATTCTAACATAGAGGAAGTAATAGCCAAACTTCAGCCCGATACAGAAAAAGGCTCCGGCGAGTGGATAGACCTATCGGGTTTAATTGCTCCGAAAAAAGTAATTGACACTTTGCTTTGCGAAATTGAAGATAATAAGCATAACCTTGATCAGATTCAACATGAATTTGAAGATATGCATAAAAATTATTATCAATACGAATGGACCTGGGCATTGAGTAAACTACTGAACCACTGGAATAAAAAACTCACAGAAGTTAGCTATGACGATATTTTTTCGATGATTGAGCTATGGAAAGAATCCGTCGTAAAACTCGACAATTTAATTTACAGCGATGCAAAAAAAGAATTTGATTTGAACTCTAAAACCGGTTTCGGTGTTGATGGAAATGAAGAACAGAAACATCAGGATTTTGAATCAGTACGTGGTAATTTCGAAAGCAATCCGTTTGTACTCGAAGTTCTGAATCACATTAAAATAAAAACAAATCTGGGCGACGATTTGATTGAAAAACTGAAACTTCAATAAAATATTTTCGTCACGAACCTATGTTGAATTATAGGTGTTGCCAGCAAAAAATAAATTGATAACGTAATCAGAGCATAATTCATCAAATAAAACAAAATAAAGTTATGAATAATTTTAATTTTTATAGTCCCACTTTTTTTGTATTTGGGAAAGAAAGAGAAAACGAAGCAGGTAAATATATAAAACGTTTTGGAGGTACAAATGTATTGATTCATTACGGCAGTGGATCGGTGCTGAAAAGCGGTTTACTGGACAGAGTTAAGAAATCGCTCGAGGCCTCAGCAATAAAATTTACCGAACTGGGAGGCGTAGTTCCAAATCCTCGCAGCGGCCTCGTTTACAAAGGTATCGACATTTGCAAAAAAGAAAAAATAGATTTCATTTTGGCTGTTGGTGGTGGAAGTGTTATCGACTCAGCCAAAGCCATTGCTTTAGGAACTGTTTCTGATGGCGATTTTTGGGAGTATTATCTTGGCAAAAAGGTAGAAAAAGCATTGCCGGTTGCCACTATACTTACGCTTACCGCCGCCGGAAGTGAAGGCTCTACAGGATCAGTAATTACACACGAAAACGGAATGCTGAAACGTGCTGCTAACAGTGATTTGCTGCGACCGGTTTTCTCCATTCTGAATCCCGAATTAACGTGTTCCTTGCCGGCATATCAAACCGCCTGCGGTGCTACTGATATGATGGCACACGTGATGGAACGATATTTCACAAACACTAAAAATGTAGAAATCACTGATCGTTTGTGCGAAGCCGTTTTGCTGACTGTAATAAACGAAACTCCAAAAGCACTCTCAAATCCGAATGATTACGAAGCCCGTGCCAATCTAATGTGGGCTGGCATGGTTGCTCACAACGATATTTGTGGCGTAGGGCGCGAACAGGACTGGTCGTCGCATGGCATGGAACACGAATTATCCGGACTGTATGATGTCGCCCATGGTGCCGGCCTCGCTGTTATGTTTCCTGCATGGATGAAGTATGTAATGAAAAATGACATTATGCGCTTTGCTCAATTTGCTGTTCGTGTTTGGGGCTGCGAAATGGACTTCAGCAATCCTGAGAACACTGCACGAAAAGGAATTGAAAAATACGAACAGTTTATGACCTCAATAGGAATGCCTGTTCGTTTTTCTCAACTCGGAGCTAAGGCTGAAGATATCCCAACTTTAGTTAGCTCGATTGGATTAGGCGAACATACAATGGGAAGTTTTGTGAAATTAAAACAGGAAGATATAAAGAAAATATACGAGCTTGCCGTATAAAAACCTTCTCTGATAAATTCTAAAACGTGCTCTGAAAGGTATAACTTACTTTACGGAGTGCGTTTTTTTATTTATAGAACCCGCCACTGCATTTGCAACCGATGCCCTGAGTTTGGCAACACTTCCCTTGTCGATTGGGTGTACACGGTTAGTGAGTAAAATAACGGCTACATCATTCTCCGGATCAATCACAATCGATGTTCCGGTGTAGCCGGTATGACAATAAGTGCTTGAGCTGAACAAATCGCCTTTACAACCAGAATAGGCCGACGACATATCCCAACCCGGCGTACGGCCAAACTTCTTCAATGACTCCGGCAAAGTAGTCATAAGCTCCACAGTCAAAGGACTCAGAATTCTTTTGCCGTTAATTTCTCCTCCATTCATCAATGCAGCCACCAATATACCAAGATCATTTGCATTCGAAAACAATCCCGCATTACCCGATATTCCTCCATTCATAACACGAGCCAATGGATCATGCACAACTCCTTTTAAAACAAGTCCATTTTTCTGCTTCTCGGTTGGGGCACAATCTAATTTCATCTCCTCTCCTGGATTGAAGTCTGTATGTGTCATATTCAACACATCAAATATATTTTCTTTACAAAAATCACGCAGGCTCTTTCCACTAACAACTTCAACAACATGTTGTAAGGTAATGTAATTCAAACAACTGTACTTCATATTACTTCCCGGTTCAAATTCCCGTCTGCATGAATCAATATACAGCGTCAACACCTGCGGAAGTGGTAACCCATTGCGCTTTTCTAAAGCCGACACTGGTGCATAAGCGGGCAAACCTGATGTATGTGTCAGTAAGTGAATAATTTTTATTTGTTTTTCATCTTTTCCTACCCCAAAATTTGAAAAACCTGGCAGGTATGATGCTACATTGTCATTCAACCCAATCAGACCTTTTTCAATCAGGATCATAACAGAAGTGGCAGTCGCTAAAGGCTTTGTACACGATGCAAGGTCAAAAACAGTATTAACACTCATTGGTTGTACTTCAGGATAAGTCTGTTTATTCCCATAGGCTTTCAAATAAACCATTTTCCCCATACTTACTACTCCAAGTACAGCCCCTGGTATTTCATTTTTATTGATGGATTGCTGGATTACAATGTCGGCATTTTCAAGTTTTTTTTCGTTTAAACCCGTAGCAAATGGTGTTAGTTGCTCTGAATGCTGTGCTTGCGTGTACTGAAGCAATGAGAACAACGAGATGAATAAAAGAATTTTTGTTTTCATGATTTCAAATTCGAATATCCGACAAAGATATGGTTTTTATGGTTTGATATTTATTGTTATTGGTTTTTTGTTGTAATTAACTGTAAAAAATATGTATTTTTGCACATGTTTATTCCGTAAAGTATTTTTTGTTGCTACATATTTGTAAATTTATAATTGTCAGCTTGTAGTTTTCCTGAACAAGAAAAATGTTACACTGCTAATATTTATAAAGTTGCACTCCAAACAACCAAATTCACAATTAAAAGCTCTACGAACGATTAAACAAAGTAATATGCATTCAATTTTCACCTACTTCGTTGAAACATGACAGTAAAACATTTGGAGTTTCTCACATTACCCGATGAGTTAAGTATCAAACTACCAGCATCAAAGAGTATTAGTAACAGAGTATTAATTTTGAATGCTTTGGCATACAGTCCATACGATGTTCAAAATCTTGCAAATTGTGACGATACCAATGTGCTGGTAAAAGTGCTGAACTCCAATGATCGCATTTTTGACATTGGGGCCGCAGGTACTTCCATGCGGTTTCTGACAGCCTTCCTTTCAAAAACAATGGGCGAATGGACCATAACAGGTAGCGAACGCATGAAGAATCGACCAATTGCTTTACTTGTTGATGCCCTGAACAGCTTAGGCGCTCACATTGAATACATTGAAAAAGAAGGATATCCTCCCCTGAGAATCTTCGGCAGCGCCTTACTCGGCGGCGAAATCAGCATGAACGGAGGAGTGAGCAGCCAGTACATATCGGCATTAATGATGATCGCTCCATATATGCAAAAAGGCTTAAGAATAAAACTGACAGGAAACATCGTTTCAACGCCATACATTCATATGACGATGAGCTTAATGAAGGACTATGGTGTTCACGTTAATTTCGAAGACAATGTAATCGAAATAGCCCCTCAAACTTATACGCCTATACAGTTCAGGGTCGAATCCGATTGGTCGGCTGCTTCTTACTGGTACGAAATGGTATCGGTATCCGGTAAATCTAAAGTGTATTTAGAGGGATTGAAAAACAACAGCTCGCAGGGTGACAGTAAAGTGGCAGAACTCTTCGAGCAATTGGGAGTGAACACTCAATATAAACCGGAAGGAGTTGTACTGACACCGAACAATAATAATGTTGATAAATTTGACTTTGATTTTGTCGATCAACCCGATTTGGCACAAACATTTGCTGTTACATGCTGCCTGAAAAATGTACAATTTCATTTCAAAGGAGTACAAAGCCTGAAAATCAAGGAAACTGACAGGGTTGCTGCTTTAATTCAAGAATTAGCAAAAGCAGGCTATATCTTACACGAACCCGCCGAAGGTGAACTGGCCTGGAAGGGGCAAAGATGTGACATTACCGCACCAATCAGTATTGCAACCTACGAAGACCATCGCATGGCTATGGCCTTTGCTCCTATAGCATTGCTCCAACCAATAAACATTGAAAATCCACAAGTAGTAAGTAAATCCTACCCCGGATTTTGGAATGATATTGACTCAATTTCTAAAAAAACAGGAAGTCTCTGAATTAACCGAAAAATAAAATCATTATGAGCGACGAACAAAAAAAAGATTGTAGTAAAAAGAATTACAATCATAAGGCATCAGCTTCTTCAGGTGCAGTTTATGGACTTGGGATGATAGGTGCAGCCATTTATTTCATCTCGCAAGCAACATCATTCTGGCTTGGAGTACTTGGCTTCTTAAAGGCATTGGTATGGCCTGCTATTCTTGTTTTTGAAGCATTGAGAGCACTTGGTGCATAACACAAAAAAACGCTGTTACTTTTTGTAACAGCGCTTTTTTTGTAAATCATTAATTATTTAGAATTTAAAGCGGGCAGCTAAACAAATTCCATCGAATGATGAATTAAATCCGTTGCCAACAAAAACTCCGGGACGATAATCCAGCGAGAGTTGCAATGGGATATTGAAATTATATTCAATCCCAACCTGACCAAGAACGCCAAAATTGAAGGCTTTACTTGTGTTACCATAGTCATAAGCACCCAGGCCTAGGCCTGCTCCTGCATACCAGTTAAATCCATCAGCAAGTGCAGACAAATCCCAAACCCACTGATAAATACCATTCAAACCAAATCCGTAGCTGTTAAGACCAAGGTCTAACTCAACCCGATTTGCATTTCCCATTGGATGTTGATACGAAATTTCACCACCAAGTCCAAAGCGAATACCTATCGCCTTTCCATCTACCTGTGCACTAAGTGCCGAAAAAAAACTTAGCACAAGCGCTAAAGTTAAAATAATTTTCTTCATAAATAAAAAATTAATTAAGTACAATTATTCTTAAACGTACGAATTCTATTTTTCGCACTTTACAAATATAATATTTTTTAGATAAAAACAAAAAAATATTTAGTTAAATACATTTAAGTAGTGTGATAATCATACGAACACATACCGAAGCAGCTATAGTTACAACAGCAAATTCATAACCTGCTAAAGAACAAACCAACAGAAACATCTCCATATATAGAAATTAATTTGTACTTTTGCAGCCAAATTCATCTTTAATAACCCAACTAAACAACTCAAATCATAAGAATTTATTCAATCTAAACAATTTAGTTATTAAAAACAGCTTCAACTTAATTACTTCATATGAAAAACAAGTACAAAGACCTTATTGAACAGACATTTGAATTTCCAAACGAAGAGTTCAGCGTAGTTGAAAATGATTTAGAATGGTGTGGTGTTCCGTTGATGGACATCATTAAGCAATACGGAACTCCTCTTCGTATAGCTTATCTGCCTAAGATTGCCCAAAATATTCAAAAAGCAAGAAGAATGTTCAATGTGGCTATGGCAAAAGTAGATTATAACGCCGACTACAATTATTGCTATTGCACAAAAAGTTCTCACTTTTCATTTGTAATGGAAGAAGTTCTCAAACAAGGTGTTAATTTAGAAACATCATCGGCATTTGATATCAACATCATGGAATCGTTGCACGAACAGGGATTACTTAAACCTGACACTTACGTCATCTGCAATGGATTTAAACGACCTCAATATGTTGAGAATATACAAAATTTAATGCGGACAGGATTTACAAATGTTATCCCTATTCTCGACAATAAGTTTGAATTAGACCTACTTCTTAAGGATTTCGATCTAAAGTTTAAAGTAGGAATAAGAATTGCTGCCGAAGAAGAACCAAAGTTCGATTTTTACACATCAAGATTAGGCATACGCTACAATGACATTATTCCTTATTACACTAAGAATATCGCACAAAACACCCAGGTAGAACTGAAAATGCTTCATTTCTTCATCAATACAGGAGTTAAAGACACTGCTTATTACTGGAATGAGTTGAACAAAGCAGTCAATTTGTATTGTGAGCTTAAAAAGAAATGCCCTGAACTTGACAGTTTAAACATTGGCGGAGGATTCCCCATCCAGACACATTTAGACATGAGCTACGACTACGAGTACATTGCCGAAGAGATTGTTGCTCAAATAAAAACCATTTGTGGTCAGCATGGAGTACCCGAACCACACATATTCACCGAATTTGGCTCGTACACAGTGGGCGAAAGTGGTGCTATGCTATATTCTATAGTGAATCAGAAGAAACAAAATGATCGCGAGTTGTGGAACATGATAGACAGTTCGTTTATGACTACATTACCCGACACTTGGGCAATTAATCAACGTTATGTGTTTTTAGCCATTAATAATTGGGACTCCGAATACGAGCGCGTCAATTTAGGAGGCCTTACCTGCGACAGCGAAGACTTTTACAATGCCGAAGTACATTCAAATGCCATATTCCTTCCTAAAATGCAGGAAGACCGTGAGCAGTACATAGGCTTCTTCCACACCGGAGCGTATCAGGAATCATTAAGTGGATTCGGCGGCATTCAGCACTGTCTGATACCAGCCCCTAAGCTCGTAATCATTGACAAGGACGAAGATGGTGAGTACTTCACAAAGCTGTTTGCAAAAGAACAAAGCTACAAGTCAATGCTCAAAATACTTGGTTATTAAGAAAACAACAAAAAACGCCTCTTTATCAAAATAAAGAGGCGTTTTTTGTTTGTTTTCACAGAACAAAGAAACTGAAATTTACATTCCCATAACTTCGATGAGATTCAAAATTTGGGTGCGTACTGAAGTCATCTTTTGCCGAATGCTCAAGCACAAGCAAACCTTCAGGCCGCAAAAGCCCCTTATTGAATATTAAGTCGGGAATTTCAGCCAATTGCTTCAGTTCATAGGGAGGATCAGCAAACACAAGATCAAACTTTATGTTACATGAATTGATAAACCGAAAAACATCCGTCTTAACAAGCGACAAATTACTTATATTTAACTCGCCACACACTTTACGAATAAAAGAGCAATGTCTATCGCTCTGCTCCACACTTATAACGCTGCTACAACCACGAGAAACAAACTCTATGCTTATACCACCAGTACCTGAGAACAAGTCCAGAACTTCGATACCTTCAAAATCGACCCTATTGTTCAGCAAATTAAATAAACCTTCTTTTGCAAAATCGGTGGTTGGTCGGGCAGTTATATTGGATGGGGCACTAATTCTTCTCCCCTTAAATGTTCCGCTTATAATTCTCATGTTTCTCTAATCAATACATTTACAATGCGAGATATATTTCGATACTAATTCGATTAGATCATTCCTCTTCTTAGCATTGTGAATAGATAATTTACAATGCTCGCGATCCAAGAACAGCTTATCGTATATATTTAACACGAAATAAATAAAATCTTCGTTTGTTTTATACTTAAAACTATTGATTAACTGCAGATTCCCATTTTTAATCACAACGACATCCAAAAAGTTCGGTCTCAACCAAATGTGCATATTACTGTCGTTTTCAAGAGCAACAAAATCGCTTATAAACGTGTAAATATGGTGCTCAATCTTCACTTCAGGCAATACATCCGAAAAGACACTTTGAATAACAGCAGGAACACTAAAAAGCAATACAGCATCCCAAGCCAGCAGTTCATTTTTCAAAATACATTCCAAAGACTTAACCCCATTATGGTGGAGGTTGAAAAGTGCAAGTTCATCCTGCTCACTATATACAGCCAAAGGAATTACCGAATACAGTTCTGATTCAAAAATCAGACGGACAGAGCTAAAGTTCAAAGTCAACTCGTCAACTCCCGAAAGGACATCAATAAGTCCATCCTTTGTTTCAGGAATCGTTTCCAAAACCACATTCCTTTCCGAAAGCTGAACCTTATTTTCGTCAAACACATATAAAGAAAATCCATCCGATGAAAATCGGATGGATAAACTATATGGGTTTTTATTGGAATCTCTAACGATTGAAGTCATATACACAGGCAAACGAAAAAATAAAGAAAAGTGCTAAAAATTGTCGATTGCCAAAGAAAAATTAAGAAATAAATTATTCCCAGTTTCCTGCGTTGTTATTTGGTTCAAGGACAGAACCTACCTGCAAACCAGGGAATTTTTCAAGCTTTTTCTGAAGATCTATAGCGTTCAACATTTCCTGACGATTCAAATCATACAAGTAAGTTGTATAGGCAGCCGATGCTTCGAACAAAGGAATTTTAATGTTGGTTGCATTATAATACTCATTGTTTACCTTCAAAGTGAACTTTTCATTGTTCGAGAAAGGTATTTCAGCTAATTGTTCAATTGTTTCAATTGTATATTTTTCAGGAAAGATGGATTCAATCATGTTAAGATAAGCTGTATCACGACGGAAATTTTCAAGTCCGTTAGCAATAATTTCCGCTTTATTACCTTTGCGAACAATTCTCGCAGCTGCAGCCTCTGTAAGTCCTGCTTCTAGCTGTTTATCCGACAACGAACCTTCTTTCAACACTGTTTTTTTCTTTGCAGTTTTCAGAAAGTTGAACAATTCAGGGAAACTGTCAGTATATACACCTTTTTGGTTTTTATATTCCACTTCAGCGGTACGAATGTCGATTAATCTTTGAATAATTACTTTTTCCCTTGCAGTTTTTGTTTCATCAAACTTAATGGGCGTCACAATACTCATAACGCACATATACGAAAGTAAACCAATTGAAGCTACAAGTAAAATTTTGATTATTGTTTTCATGCTAAAATTATTGTTTTTTATTTAACTGCTGTTTTTGTTTTCGACTAAGTATTTATTGAAGGCAATGTCCTGTGCTTTTTCAGACTGCAAATTTAGAAAAGAAAATCCAATTCACCATATTAAAAGTCCTTTTTTTTTCATTGTTTTTTTCTCTTTCTTATTAATTTATGCGTTTTTTGTGTTTTTTTCATTTACAATTCATCTTCTTGATTTTTGTGTCGTATATTTGCATTATTAATTTCTCCGGTTTTAATTCTATCTGTAATTTATGACAAAAGCAAATTCTATAGTTAATGTCAGTGCATATTACCGAAAGTTATTGCATACTCACACTCAACTTTTGACATATGAAGAAAGAAAAGAGCTTCGTCTGCTTCTCGCAAAGTTCTATAGTGCCAACACTGAAACAAGCCTTCAGTTTGGTCACACTTTGTACGATAAATTGTGCATTGCCGATACGCTGCTTAACGAAATAGGCCTTGGAAAAGCAGCAGTATTAAGTGTTCTTCTACAGGATGTTGTTGAAAGCAAAGCGATAGAAACTGAAAGAATTGAAGCATTATTTCAAACCAACGTAAGTGGAATAATTCTTGGTTTGACACGTGTAAGGGAGTTATACGAGAAAAACACATCCATCGAAACCGAAAATTTCAGAAAGCTCTTTCTCACCTTCGCCGAAGACATTAGGGTGATCTTGATAATCATTGCCGAACATTTGCAAATAATGCGAACGCTGGACAACTACGATTCGGAAAACAGGGTGAATGTAGCTCGCGAAAGTTCGTTCCTTTATGCGCCTTTGGCTCATAGAATGGGGTTATATGCTATCAAAACAGAGTTGGAAGATTTATCCTTAAAACACACCAACCGTGAGATATTTAAAGAAATTGCACATAAACTGAATGAAACAAAACGGTCGCGCGACAAGTACATCCACGAATTTATTACTCCCCTCAAAGAAAAACTGGACGAACTTGGTTACCTTTTCGACATCAAAGGGCGCACAAAATCAATACATTCGATCTATAACAAAATAAAGAAGCAAAATACGCCATTCGAAAATATTTACGATCTTTTTGCTATTCGAATAATATTTGATGTTCCTTACGAAAAAGAAAAAGCTGCTTGTTGGCAAGCTTACTCTATTGTTGCTGACATGTACCAACCTAATCCAAAACGCTTGCGCGACTGGCTTTCGATACCAAAATCAAATGGTTATGAAAGTTTACACACTACGGTTTTAGGACCAGAGGGCAAGTGGGTCGAGGTGCAGATTCGAACTGTAAGAATGGATGAGGTCGCCGAAAAAGGTCTGGCCGCTCATTGGAAATACAAAGGGATTAAAAGTGAGTCGGGTATGGATGAATGGCTCAAAAACATCCGCGAAATTCTCGAAAATCCTGAATTGAACGCTGTCGACTTTATGGATGAATTCAAACTGAATTTGTACGATAAAGAAGTGTTTGTTTTTACCCCGAATGGTGATTTGCACAAGCTACCCAAAGGTGCTACTGCACTCGATTTTGCATTTTCAATTCACTCGGGTCTAGGCTCAAAGTGTGTTGGTGCCAAAGTGAATGGCAAAAACATGACTATTAAATATGTGCTAAACAATGGCGACCAGGTGGAAGTTCTCACTTCGCCAACACAAAAGCCAAATATATCGTGGTTAAATGTAGTAACAACTTCGAAGGCAAAAAATAAGATTCGTCAGGCACTGAAAGAAGTTGAATACAAGGATGCCGAAATGGGTCGCGAAACACTGGTTCGGCGTTTTAAAAACTGGAAAATCGATCTCGATGATGGCAAATTATCCCGTTTGGCAAAGAAAAAGGGATTTAAAACTGTAAGTGATTTTTATCAGGAAATTGCTCACGAAAAACTTGACATACTTGATGTACGCGAAGCTTATCTTGAACTTGAAAGAAAAGAAACATCAACCGAGCCACCGGAAATACGAAGCGCCGAAGCATTCACTGCCGACGTACAGACAAACGAAACCACCGGCAAGGATGATGTATTGGTAATAGGCGAGGATTTAAAAAATGTAGATTTCAAATTATCGAAATGCTGTCATCCTATTTATGGCGATGATGTTTTCGGATTTGTTTCTGTAACGGGTGGGATAAAAATTCATCGAACCGACTGTCCCAATGCGCCCCAGATGATTGCCCGCTTCGGCTACCGCATTGTAAAGGCGCGCTGGTCAGGCAAGTCAGTAGGATCGCAATATCCTATCACGCTGCGCATCGTAGGGCACGACGACATTGGCATTGTTACCAACATAACTTCGCTCATATCGAAAGAAAAGAACATTTCCCTCAGGTCGATATCTGTTGATTCGAATGCCGGCCTGTTTCAGGGAAATCTTACGATCATGGTAAGCGACATCAAGGAGCTTGAAGGGATTGTAAAAAAGATACAAATGGTAAAAGGCGTAAAGAATATTTCGAGATCGTAAAAAATTAACAGCAAACCACTTTATTACAAAATTAATTTAATCTCTTCCAACGAGTTAATCATATAGGTACATTCCGGACGTTGTTGCTCGTCAATGGGGTGCAAAGGGAAATACACCTGATCAATCATTGCATTCTGAGCTCCTTTTATATCCGCCTCATAACTATCGCCGATCATTATAGCCTCGTAATGAAGTGCATTATTTAGTTTGAGCGCATATTCAAAAATTTGTTTATCGGGCTTGAGCGCTTTTGCCGATTCGGAAAGCACAATATGCGAGAAATAATGTTCAATATCACTGCTTCTCAGTTTTTTGTACTGCACCTCAGTAAAACCGTTCGAAATAATTGTGAGCGGATATTTCGCGTGCAGATAGTCAAGTATTTCATTTGCATAAGGCATCAATGCTGTTTTCGTAGGCAAAATATCAAGGTATTGAATCCCGATTTCTTCGGCCAATTCCCGATCGTCAACCCCCATTTTTGCCAATGGATACCTGAAACGTTCGGACATAAGAAATTCTTTGGTAATTTCGCCCTTACCATAAGCTTCCCACAACTCAATATTTCGTTTGGCATAAATACGAAAGAATTCTTCGAAATTTTCGAAATAGCGACCCAGTTCCCGGTCGATAAACATATCGTGCAATGATAGTTTAGCATTGGCGTGAAAATCCCAAATCGTATCGTCTAAATCTATAAAAACATATTTGTACATCTGATATTTGCTTTTGGTTTGGCTGTAAATAATAATGCGTTTCCTTTTTCGTAAGGGAAACGCATTATTATTAATATGTGTTGTTTTGAATCAATCTACTTCTATCACCAAATATTTACTTATGCTCCAAAACTCCTTTGTATCAGTAATGAGTAGTACAAAATTATCATTTTCCTTTTCAAGCGTGTAGGACGATTTTGGGTGCGAAGTAAGTATTTTGGCCCGGGTGGAATACAGAGGAATCGATTTAGTTTTGCGGGCATCGATGCGCACGAAATAATTTTTATTAAAATCGCTCTGCAATACTCTTTTGGAGCTAAAGAGCCCATCCGAAGTGATTATATTCTGTTCTTTAAGTTCCTTTCTTGTTCCGAAAACATACCACGCTGTATGAATCGTTTCGTCCTGTTCGGATATTTTAGCTTCTTTCTGATTCAGATCCGAACTTAAGGACTCAATGTTTTTACCTAAAGTTTCTACAGTCGATCCCAACTCATTGATTAATGAGTCCTTAGCCGCCAATTCAGTTTGAAGCAATGCTACTTTTACACTTTGCTCTTCGAGCGCTTTTGTAATTCGTGCAAGATTACGCTCAAGCTCTGCCGATTTGAAAGAACTGCGTTTGATTTTCGACTTCAGACTGGCCAATTCATTCTTGTTGGCCTGGAGTAATTCATTCAAATAAACCAAATCGTCATTGATTTTCATGCGGGCATCCGAGTCCAACTCCTCTCCTACCGGCTGAGTTGAAAGGATTCCCTGCGTTTCTTTAATCTTCTCAATATTCTGCTCAATCTGATTCATGGCCGAAAAATAGCCATCAATTTCTTCCTGCATCTGATGTTTGGCTCGAATAAGCGAGTCGTTCTGAGCCTGTAAAGCTTTGTAGTCGGAGGATTTATATCCGCATGAAGAAAGCAAAAGCATTGAAAAAACGATAACAGAAAAACTAAATTTCATATCGAACTTTATGTTTATTATTTGAATAACTTTATTGCTAAAAGCAGGGCTTTATTTTCAATATTTTCTACCTTGATTTTCGCTGCAAAGTTAGTGTTATTATTCTAATCCTGCAACAATTATGACAATTTCTCCTTTGGGTGGATGTTCATTAAACCAAACTACTAATTCAGCTAAAGTTCCACGTTTGGTTTCTTCGAATAATTTAGAAATTTCGCGCGAAACAGACGCTTTTCTATCCGGTCCGAAGGCTTCGGCCAGCTGTGAAATAGTTTTCACAAGCCGAAATGGTGATTCGTAGAAAATCATGGTGCGTGTTTCAGTCTTCAGGTTGTTGATTTTTGTTTGCCTGCCTTTTTTTTGCGGCAAAAACCCTTCGAAACAAAACCTGTCGTTAGGTAAACCCGATGCTACCAGGGCAGGTACAAAAGCTGTAGCGCCCGGCAAACATTCCACATCAATATCGTTTTCAACACATTGCCTTACAATCAGGAAACCGGGATCGGAAATAGCTGGTGTACCCGCATCCGATATCAGCGCCACTACCTGTCCGCTTTTTATCCTTTGTACCACCGAATCCACAGTTTTGTGTTCGTTGAACTTGTGATGCGAATGCATAGGCGTTTCAATACCGAAATGCTTCATCAAAAACCCACTTGTCCGTGTATCTTCGGCCAATATTAAATCAGCTTCTTTCAGAACTCTAATGGCTCTGAATGTCATATCTTCAAGATTTCCAACGGGAGTGGGTACTACAAATAACTTCATTCGTTATATATTAAGTTTGTCTTTCATTTTTTATTCACCCTGAAACCGAAACAAAAGCAATGCTATAGTTTTACGATTCAACACAAAAAAAGCTTAGAAAGCACATTACAATTTTACAAAAATTTTCTCTTTAATATTTGATAAAAATCATCAGCAGTTTCATTATCAGCTGTCCATCCGTATTTCGATTTTAAAAAAGAAGTAGCTTCATCCATGGTGGCCAACTGATTGATGTAATTCAGCGTTTTATTCATTTCTTCGCCATTTCCTTTGAATAATTCGCGCTGGAACCTGAAACGATCGCCAATGCTAATGGCTTGCTTAATGTCTGCTATTTTTTTGTTGGCAATCGAGGCACTCAGGGAATTATCGGTTTTGAAAAGTGTTTCATTGCGCGACACAGTAGGGTTGATGATTTTATCCGCAATTGTTGTCTTTTTTGTCTCTTCGGTGGTAATTCTTATTTCGTGATCGGAACTAAGTTCAGTAAGTTGTTTCGACTCATTGGTTTCTATAACAAGTTCTGTGTCGTTTTCTGTTACCGAAACTGTCACTTCTTCCGTTGTTGACACAATTCGTTTTTCAGTGTCAACACTTGTTGTATCAATGATTTGCATCGTTTCTTCCTGGCTCATATCAGGTATTATCTCTTCAATGCTGATATCTGAGATTGAAACATCATTCCCCGCTTCCAGTTCGATATTTTCGTTACTTACAATTTCTTCAACAATTTCTTCGTCGGCTATTTTTGTTTCAACGGCCATTTGCTCCGACTCTTCCTTTATAGCAGCCAACTGGTCAATTATCAGCTGAATATCCTCAGTTTTACGTTTCGCCAGATAAATAATAGATGCCGGATAATTGTTCATTTCCATGAAACCATCCGTTATTACATTCAATTCTTCAATATTTTTGCTCAGGAGTGTGACTAATAATTTTCTGTTCATATCTTTTTTTCATGAAAACAACATTGAAAGTTGTATTTTTATTTAACTTTGCCCTATGAATTTGTAATTTTGGCTGTAAAGTTACAATTTTAGACACATTAAATATAGAAAAAATAGACTAAATTTCAATAAAGTACCATGATTTATTCAGAACAAAACCATCCGATTCAACAAAAACGTGGAAGCATAGAAGTGATTTGTGGCTCCATGTTTTCAGGCAAAACCGAAGAACTCATCCGCAGACTGAAGCGCGCCAAATTTGCAAAACAAAGGGTGGAGATATTTAAACCAAAAATTGACACCCGTTATTCCGAAGATGAAGTGGTGTCGCACGACCGCACTTCTATTCGTTCCACACCTGTTGAGTCATCTGGAAGTATCCTGTTGATGTCGGGCGATGTGGATGTGATCGGGATAGACGAGGCTCAGTTTTTCGACGAAGGGCTAGTAGATGTTTGCAGCCAGTTGGCCAATCAGGGCATAAGAATTATCGTGGCTGGTCTCGACATGGATTTCCGTGGAGTTCCATTCGGTCCTATGCCGGCTTTGTGTGCCGTGGCCGAAGATGTGTATAAAGTACATGCCATTTGCGTACGCTGTGGAGCTTTGGCTTATGTTTCGCATCGTCTTGTTGAAAGCGACAAAAGAGTTTTGCTGGGCGAAATGACAGAATATGAACCTATTTGCCGCGACTGCTATAATAAAACGAAAGGCTAAACAAAGCGAAATTCTAAATTTGACGATTTGAAAGATTCGATGATAAGAAATTCGTTTGTGACAGGATAAAGAGCCCATAAGAATTCAAAATCTCAAACAAAAAATATATTTATGGAAACAACAAGACCTTATACATTCGATCGGGTAGTGCGTATCGTCATAAGCTCGGTAGTACTGATCATTCTCTTTTTGTTACTAAAAAGATTAAGCAGCGTTTTGCTTCCATTTTTTATAGCGTGGCTGATGGCTTATTTGCTTCACCCTTTTGTTCGGTTTTTCCAATATAAACTGAAACTTAAAAACAGAATTTTATCCATTGTTTGTACATTGGTGTTATTTCTGAGTATCATTACAGGAATTCTTATGGTTTTAGTTCCAATGATAAGCAACGAAGTACAAAAACTTATCGACATCATTGGTTTATATACTCAGGGAATCACTGTGGATACAATTATTCCGATCGCATGGCAAAACGAAATTCGTGTGTACCTTTCGCAGCTCGACCTGCAATCGGTTTTGAAGGACGAAAACCTAATGGCTGTCATTAAAAAAGTAGCTCCTCAGCTATGGAATATATTAAACGGCTCTATCAGTGTAATCATTGGCACAATGGCCATGGTAATTGTTTTTCTGTATCTGATTTTTATATTGATTGATTATGAAAAAGTAACAAAAGGAATGTTTGATATAATTCCCGGAAAATATCGTGGCCTGATTACTGAAATCATTCAGGACCTTGAACAAGGAATGAATCGTTACTTCCGCGGACAGGCGCTGGTGGCCATCATAGTTTCTGTTTTGTTTTGTATAGGTTTCAGCATTGTGGGTCTTCCACTTGCCATAGCGATGGGACTTTTTCTTGGCGTTCTGAACCTGGTACCTTACTTAAAAACCATAGCTATTGTTCCGGGGACTTTTCTTGCATTTTTGCAATCGGTCGAAACCGGACAAAGCTTCCTTTCTGTTATGCTCTGGCTTGTAGCTATATTTATGTTTATTCAGGTCATCGAGGATATGTTTCTTGTACCAAAAATCATGGGTAAAGTAACCGGGCTTAATCCAGCCATAATTCTGCTTTCTTTATCCGTTTGGGGTTCGTTGATGGGCATGATTGGACTGATCATAGCATTACCTTTGACCACACTGATTATATCATACTACAAACGGTTTGTGCTGAATGAGAAAAAAGCGGAGGACAAGGAGTCGATTGAGAATAACAATATCGATCCCGAAAGTATTCATATAGAAAAATAAAAAAATAAAGTCCTGATTTCGGTTTGAAATCAGGACTTTATTTTTTATACAACTTTGCTCTTCTGCTTCTCCATTGTCGATAACATGCCACAGGCGGCAAAAATATCTTCGCCGCGCGACTTACGGATGGTAGTGGTAATACCGTTGTTGGTAAGGTAGTCGCGGAAGAAAATCATTTTTTCTTCGTTCGAAGTCTTGAGGTCCGCGCCGGGGATGGCATGGAAGCGGATCAGGTTTACCCGACAGTCAATACCTTTCAGTATGCGCACCATTTCCACCGCATGACGTAAGCTATCGTTCAAGCCATCGAACATTATGTACTCAAACGAAACCCTACGCTGATGACTGAAATCGTGTTTGCGCAGTTCTTTCAGTATTTCTTCGGCCGGATAAGCTTTCTGAATCGGCATTAGTTTCAGCCTTTCTTCGGCAAACGGAGAATGCAGACTTACTGCTAAATGACAATTGGTGGTTTCAAGGAAAATTTTCATTTTCGGAATCACGCCAATGGTGGATACCGTGATACGACGCGGACTCCAGCCATAACCGTAGTCTGCCGTTAGTATTTCGAGTGCACGGAGCAGGTTGGGCAAATTGTCCAACGGCTCGCCCATACCCATAAATACGAGGTTGGTCAACTTTTCAGCTTCGGGAATAGAAAGTATCTGATTGAGTATTTCGGCAGCTGTGAGATGCGCTCCAAATCCTTGTTTTCCGGTCATGCAAAACAGACAATTCATTTTGCAACCCACTTGCGACGAAACGCAGAGTGTATTCCTATCGTCTTCGGGAATGTAAACGCTTTCGATAAAATTATTGTCGACTGTCTGAAAAAGGTATTTTTTAGTACCATCCACCGACTCAGCCGCGTGCGAAGGCAAGGTACGACCTACCTCGTACAATTCATTCAGCTTTTGGCGGTTAGCCACCGATATATTACTCATCTCATCGATGCTGAATACTCGTTTTTTGTAAAGCCAGTCAGCAATTTGCTTACCAGTGAACGATGGCATGTTCAGTTCAGTTGCCACTGCTTTTAATTCATCGACAGTTTTGCCGATTAATGCTATTTTTGTCATTTTTACTTTGTCTGTTCTTTTTATCTGCGCTGATTTTTTACACTTCTACTCATTTACCTTTTAACAAGTAAATTTGTTCAGCAAAGATATATTCTCTATCTATAAAAAGAAAACGGAATGAAAATGTTCATTCCGTTTTCTTTTTATAGAAGAATTTTATTTTTAATAGAAATTCAAACGATTGTCAACCATGTTTGATTTATCGCGCAAGTCCTGAGCAACCATATAAGGCAGCGAATAACTTAAACGTGCATTGAGCTGCATAATTTGCATTTTAACATCGAAAGGAGCTGGATTTACCTGAGCATTGGTAGGTAATACTACATAAACTCCTGCATTTCCTTTGATAGGTGCCGAAATTTTGTTTACAGGCAATACCGATACTTTTCCTACTACTGCAGGTTCGTTGCCGGCTACACCAAACTGATAAGCATCGAAGTTGACAGCAGGAGCCGATTTAACGTCGGAACCGATAGCAGCTGCAAGACTTTCGATAGTTGGATATTTGGCTGCCTGAGCAGTAAGATTTTTAATCATTAGCTCAGCTTTTTTGTCGCGCAAAAGTTCGAATTTGATTTGCTCCGACACTTTAGCCAACGGACGATAGCCTTTTTCATTGTTTTCAATAACTGTAGCTACCACAAACTGATTACCGCAATCGTAAACATCCGACACATCACCTTTTTCGTTTTCGAAAGCCCAACGAACGATTTGACGTGAGTTAGAAATATCAGCTATTCTTTCGGTTGTTTTAAGTACATCAGCAGCAGTGCGTACTTCATATTTATTTTCTTTTGCTCTTTTGCTAAATTCTTTAGCGTTTAATTCAGCTGCAAATTGTTTAGCTTCGTTATAAATCTTACTTACCGATTCGTTGCTTGTTGATACTTTAACTTCGAGAATCGCTAATTTCACTTTGCGGCGGGCTGGTGTTTTTTCCATTACCTGCATAATTTGAGTTCCCTGAGCATCTTTCAATGTGAAAACTTCGTTGGTAGCGCTTCCAAAAGCTTTTGAAATCATTTCCTTATCCAATCCCTGCATACCATCTACAATCCAACCTATTTCGCCGCCATTGGCTGCTGTTTGCTGTATTGCAGAGTATTTTTGTGCTAAAGCAGCGAAGTTAGCTCCACTTTTAATAGCCCCAATAATACTGTCGGCTTTAGCTGCATCGTTGGCTGCAAGGTAAATATGACGCAAACGTACTGAGTCGGAGGCCATAATTCCTGATTCAACAACTTTAGCCATTGTGTAGGCATCGTTTTCGAACACCGGACCTGTAAAAGCTCCTGCTCCATTTCCAAAAGCAAAATCTTTCAGATTGGCTGGTACGCTTCTTTCTGAATAAGGTACACCATCGTAACGCACCTCTGAATTCTGATTGATAAAGCCAGCGACATCTGTTGTAGTTTTAAATTCTTCGCTTAGCTTATTCATTGTAGCTTCTGCTTTTTTGAAATCTTCCGGCGAAGGTTTAACGTTGAACACTACATAATCCAATGTACAATTAGCTTCTTGTTTGTAAAGTTCTTTTTGCTTGTTGTAACGTTCTTTGATCTCGCTGTCCGATACTTTCACGGCCGAATCCGGAATAAGGAAATAGGGTTGAACTACGTAGTTCACATCTACACTTGTTTTGGCTGCTTCGTACAGTGTTTTAGCGTCAAGCTTGTTGGCGGTAACTGCTTTCGAAAGCAAAGCATTATACTTTTCCTGAAGAATTGCATTTTTTACAGTTTTTTCCCAGAACAACCAATATGATTTGGCTTTGTCAAGCTGTTGTTTCATTTCTTCGTTTTCGGGAGTTTGCTCCAGACTATTAAGAAATTGCACTAACATTGGACGACTGAACTGGCCATTTTCACCGGCAAAAGCACGACGTTGAGCAATTAACGGGTGAATATTTTTACCGATCAGTCGATCAGAAAGTTCTTCAGCGCTTACAGCTAATCCCATTTTTTCGGCTTCTTCGTTGAGTAATTTTTCATTCACAAGGTTCTCCCACACCGAAGCACGAAGTTGACTGGTGATTTCCTCGCTCAGATCAGTCTGCCCTGTTTCTATTTTGTAAACTTCAACCATTTGGTCGATCATTGCAGCATAGTCGTTGATGTTGATTTTTTCACCTGCAATTTCTGCAACTGTTTCTTTAGATTTGTTGAAAAAGGTTGATCCTTGAGTAAGCGCATCGCCAATGATAAAGGCAAATAATGCAAATCCTACTACGAGCATTAATAAAACCCCCTTGCTTCTGATTTTTCCTAAAATAGCCATGTCTTTAAATTAAGATGTATTTTGTTGTTTATTACTAATTGGATTAGAGGGCGCGAATATACAAAAAAAACCTGTTAGTTTTGCATATTTTGCGTTATTTCTAAACTCTAATTATTGTTCTCTCTGAAATTCAAGATTTTGCAATTGTGATTTAACTTAACTATTTTTACTTGTTTCCTACAGTTATTTTCACCTGCTCTATCCTGTTGTTGGTTACTTTTACACATTTACAGATAAATCCTTCTATCCTTACAAGCTCATTCAACTTGGGAAAATGCTGGTGGTGATGCAGAATAAACCCGGCGATCGTCTCATAATCATCCGATTCCGGTATGTTTAATTCTAATTTCAGATTTGCATTTTTCACTTCGAGTCTGCCACTAAGAAGATATTCGTTTTCTCCTGTTTTTTCGGCAATGTAATCGCGGTTATCGTGCTCATCTTCTATTTCGCCAAAAATTTCCTCAATAATGTCTTCGAGCGTAACAATGCCCGCTGTTCCTCCAAATTCATCCACTACCACAGCAATACTTTTCTTTTGTTGCATAAAAAGTTTCATAAGCTTCTGAGCAGCCATATTTTCAGGCACAATGGGAATCGGATTAATATGCTTTTTCCACTCCTTTTGATGTTCGAACATTTCTGATGAATGAATATAACCAATAATATTGTCGATACTGGTTTTGTAAATCGGAATTTTCGAAAGACCTGTTTCGATAAACGTTTGCTTCAGCGCCTCAAGCGTGCTATTATACTCAAGCGCAATAATCTCTGTTCGTGGCACCGAACAATCGCGCAGTCGGACTTTAGAGAAATCAAGTGCATTCTGAAAGATCTTCACTTCGTTTTCAAATTCTTTTTCGGTCTTATCCTTGTCGAAACTTTCCTGGATTAAATAATTGAGGTCGATGCGTGAAAAAAGACTCTCTTGCAAGCCCGAACTAATGCCAACACCAAAAAGCTTCAGAATACGCATAGAGAACCATGAGCTAAACGTCGAAACCGGATACAGCAAAATATAAAAAGCTAGCAGCAGCCATGAAAAAATACGCAACCAAAGGTTTGGATTTATTCTAAAAATCGTTTTTGGCAAAAATTCGCCGGTAAAAAGAACAATTACTGTGGCTATTATTGCTTGGGAAATTATCATCAGGAAATCATTTCCCAACACAGACAAAGCCGGCTCCAGCATTTTAGCCATCAAAATACCGTAGATAACCAGAGAGATATTATTACCAACCAGCATTGTAGAAATATATTGCTGCGGGTTTCGATAAAAAATGGATAGAATTCCGGAGGCCAGATTCTTTTGCTTTTTATCCAACTCGAATCTTAATTTGTTCGACGACACAAAGGCAACCTCCATTCCCGAAAAGAAGGCAGAAAAAACCAGCGCCCAAATAATATAGATTGTATTTTCCAATTTTAACTGAAGAATTTTGAATTTATTGACTGCAAATATACAATAACTAATTGACAATTTTAATTCCCTTTATTTCCATTATTGACTCATCGTGCAAGTTCTTTAGGTCGCCTTCTTCGCAAAGGTTCAAAAATTCAGAAAATATTGATTCCATTGAGCACCTCGAATCAATTCCGCATAGATAGCCACCGGTTTTTCTACTTAAAAAATCAAATTCAACACATATATCTCAATAATCAAAGCACTTTTTCGCTTCGTGAGCAACTTAAATTCAAAAGTTATTGCAAAGCCAATAAACTAATAAACAAACATATAGAAGAATAAAAAACAAATAAAACAATAATAATGGGCACATTGATTTGTAGTTTTAAAAAAAAGCCCTATCTTTGCAACCTCTTTTAAAAAATCAGATCTAGTAGCTCAGCAGGTAGAGCACATCCCTTTTAAGGATGGGGTCCTGGGTTCGAGCCCCAGCTGGATCACTACATTTTAAAAGCAGCTAACAAAGTTGATGATCTAGTAGCTCAGCAGGTAGAGCACATCCCTTTTAAGGATGGGGTCCTGGGTTCGAGCCCCAGCTGGATCACTACATTTTAAAAGCAGCTAACAAAGTTGATGATCTAGTAGCTCAGCAGGTAGAGCACATCCCTTTTAAGGATGGGGTCCTGGGTTCGAGCCCCAGCTGGATCACTAAAAAAAAACTCTTTTATCAAAGCAATTTGAAAAAAGAGTTTTTTTTGTTTTATTACCCACACACAAGTGCATACAACTCTAATTTTTACAACACAAAAAAACTCTAAACATTCATCGCAATTGTATTGCGCTAAATGTTTAAAGTTCTCCTTATAGTGTGACTATTAAAGTCTCTTATGTAAGATGCTTTATTAACTAATAATCATCTTATGTCCCTTACCGTGAAGGTTAACGATGTTTATTTTTTCATCTTTGCTCAACAATTTGCGCAATTTACAGATATAGACATCCATGCTTCTTGAAGTACGGAAATTGTCTTCTCTCCAAATAGTAGTTAAAATGTACTTACGTTCCAAGAATGTATTGGCATTAGCCGCAAGCAATACAAGTAAATAAGATTCCTTTCCGGTAAGTTTTACCGATTCATTTTTTGAAATTAGCAATCGTTTTTCAACATCGAATGTAAATGATCCGATTTTGTAGGATGGAACGCTCATAAGCGCTTTCAAATTTTCATCCAATCCAAGAAGAACGAGTTTTTCAGTTTCGATTTTCATATTCCTGTTTGTTTTTTAGTGAGTTGTGATAGATAGTTTATTATTGCTTTTTATTTTTTTCTCTTGATATAAAAAAGTACAATACATTGCCAACAAAAGCTACGCATTTTTCACATCGAAACATCTGATGCTTAACGTACTGTATAATGTAAACATTTTGTTAAAAAGAAAGTTCAAATAAACTTTGACATTTTGTTCTTTTTTTTCAATTTTGTTGTAAAACAAGTATAAACTCTTCAAAATTCAGGTTGGGACTATTATAAATCAACGCTTCATGCTAATTTTTATTTTTCACTATAACAATATAAATGTTCATTTTGTTTTTTATGATAATAAAAAACAAAAATTTATAAATCAACAGTGCAAAATCATGCTGCCATTGCGAACGCTATCGCAACAACAGACTTACAAATAGCAGATTGTATTCAAAACTAACAAAAAATATTTTCATGTCCATCTCAGAACATAGGTGCTGCCTTTGACAGTCTGGAATTCGATCACGTAAAATCCATTTCCCACACTAACCGACCGAAGTCCATGCCCCTTCAATTCCATGGGTTGATTCGTAATAACCCGACAATACTTCCCACTATTGGACCTGATTGAGGCGTCCTTAAGCATTTGTTCCGACCAATGCAGCGAAACCTCAAAATTACCACGCGCCTTAAGACCCGCAACGCTACCTTCGCTCCATTCCGTTGGCAAAGCAGGAAGGAGACGCATCTCCGTTTCGTCGGACTGCAACAACATTTCGGCAACTGCAGCGGTTCCTCCAAAATTACCATCAATCTGGAAAGGAGGATGTGCATCCAGTAAATTCGGGTAAGTACCACCACCGCTTTTCTTATCTGCACCTTTATAGTCATCCGGATCCACATACCTCAGCAATTCACGAAACATTTTATAGGCTCTGTTGCCATCCCACAACCGCGCCCAGAGGTTAATACGCCAACCTTTGGACCAACCTGTGGTATCGTCGCCCTTTATCTCCAAAGCCACACGCGACGCTTGTGCCAGTTCGGGTGATTTCACCGGGGAGATATGCTGACCCGGATACAGTCCGAACAAATGAGACTGATGCCTGTGTTTAGGATCTTCATCAGACCAGTCGTGATACCATTCCTGCAGGCTTCCATCCTTCCCTATCTGGTATGGATATAAATGCGACAATGCTCTTCCTACCGAGTCGGAAAAAGCATCATCAACCTTGAGAATTTTGGCAGCCATTAAGACCTGTGAAAACAACGTTCGTATCATTGCCAAATCGGCTGTCGCACCATACAAAGTCGAACCAATGAACCCATCAGGGGCGACGTACTTATTCTCGGGTGATGTGGAAGGCGAAGTAACAAGGTTTCCTTTTCCATCGTCCACCAACCATTGCAAACAAAACCTGGCCGCACCTTTCATCAACGGATAAGCTTTCAGTCGAAGAAACTCATCATCCATCGTAAACTGATAATGTTCCCACAAATGGGTACTTATCCAGGTGCCGCCCATATTCCAGCACGCCCACGAAGGATCACCTTCACCAAAATTCCCCACAGGATTACTCATGGCCCAGATGTCGGAATTATGGGCAAGACACCATCCTTTGCAACCATAAAAATTGCGAGCCGTAACAGCACCTGTTTTCGAAACATTCTCAATAAATCCAAGCAATGGACGATGCATTTCGGATAAATTGCAAATTTCAGCAGGCCAGTAATTTTCCTCAACATTGATATTTGTAGTATAATTACTGCTCCATGGCGGACGCATGTACGGATTCCAGATACCCTGCAAATTAGCAGGCACACCGGGAGTACGCGAACTCGAAATCAGCAAGTATCTTCCAAAATTAAAATAAAGCACTTCAAGCTGCTTATCCTCCTTACCTGTTGCATACCGTTTCAAGCGTTCGTCGAGTGGCAATTCCGGAGCTGTAGAATTACCAAGCCAAAGAGACACCCTATTGAAATAGGTCTGGTAATCGGCCACATGATGCTCGCGCAATTTATTCAATTGTTTTTTAAATGCACTTGTCATATTTACTGTAGCCTCCGCTACATCATCAAGCCCTTCGGTTGCCGGGTTTTTATCAAAGCCATTAAAACTTGTGGCAATGCTTATATAAATAACAGCTTCTGTTGCTTTTCTTACACCAATAGTCGTATCAGTCTGAACAACAACTCCACCTTTGTTTTTTATCTTATAAATGGTCGTGAAGCGGGTACCCCGTTGATGGTCGAAAACAACTGCATCTTTCTCCTTCGCCACGTAACTTGGCTCCGCATGAACGGGCGCATTACCACGAGCCGTTAAGGTCTTGTCATTGACACTCAGTTTATAATTCAACTGACTATTGAACCTAACGTCGAAATTCAATGTACTCTTTTTATCTGCTTTAACTTTAATAATAAGCATTTTATCTGGATAAGAGACAAAATACTCACGTTCAAAGTTCACTCCATCAACATTGTAATTTACTTTCGAAATCGCATTTCGCAAATCAAGTTCACGCCGGTAGCCTGAATAATTTCCTCTATGATCAAAATCGATCAGAAGTGTACCCAAAGGCGCATAAGATTGCGAAAAAGAGCCCTGCACTTTTCTGTTAAGCTGTTCTGCAAGTGCATAATTTTCGTTCCTGAGCGCTTCGCGAATGGCAACTATATTTTTCCATGCATCCGGCTGCATATCAGCTACCACTGGCTCTCCGGTCCAAAGCGTTGCATCATTCAGATAAATCTTCTCTGCCTGAGGCGAGCCAAACACCGTAGCTCCTATCCTGCCATTTCCCATCACAAACGCTTCTTCAAAAAACTGAGCAGGCTTATTGAAAAATAGTTGATCCGGGCTTGCAGCATTCAAAAAATTAATGGCTGCTACTACTAACACAGCAATAGTAATCAGATGTTGCTTCTGCCTTTTATCCATTTATTTTCTTTAGGAATTGAATTTAAAATAAAAATGAACCAATGCTATATTTTTTTTACAAATATACAAAACGTTGAACAATTAACAAAATTTCAATGAAAAATCAACCCTTCTTTCTCAAAATAAACAAACAATCGGGAGGTTGCATTGACAATTTAAACAAATTAAAGTCGTAATTCCATTTCGACGGATGGCTTTCATACAGACAAATTAAAAACCGTTCTACCTCAAATCAGTTTGAGGCAAAACGGTTATAAATTCATTCTCAGATTTAATTTGCTTTAATCTGAAAAGCAAATCTAGTCCTTGAACTTAGCAGCTAAAAACTCACGGTTCAAACGGGCAATGTGCGAAATAGAAATTGCTTTCGGGCATTCAGCTTCGCAAGCCCCTGTGTTCGTACAGTTTCCGAAGCCAAGTTCGTCCATCTTAGCAACCATTACTTTAGCACGGTGCGAAGCTTCTACTCTACCTTGTGGCAACAAAGCCAACTGACTTACTTTTGCTGCAACAAAAAGCATAGCAGAACCATTCTTACAAGCAGCAGCGCAAGCACCACAACCAATACATGAGGCTGCATCCATAGCTTCGTCGGCATTCACTTTCGAAATTGGAATAGCATTACCATCGGGAACACCGCCGGTATTAACCGACACATAACCTCCGGCCTGAATAATTTTATCGTAAGCACTGCGATCTACTATCAAATCTTTGATAACAGGAAAAGCTGCCGAACGCCAGGGCTCGATGGTAATTGTTTCACCATTTTTGAAACGGCGCATGTGCAACTGGCAAGTAGTAGTTTCACCATCCAAACCGTGTGGATGTCCATTTATATACAAACTACACATACCACAAATACCTTCGCGGCAATCGTGATCGAATGCTATAGGCTCTTTACGTTCTTTTACTAATTTCTCGTTCAACACATCCAGCATTTCAAGGAATGAGCTATCTGTTGATACATTGTCCATTTTATAGGTTACAAATTCACCTTTGGCTTTAGGACCTGCCTGACGCCATATCTTAAGCGTTACGTTTATACTTTTTTCCATGAGATTACGCTTTATAATTACGTTGTTGACGTTTCACAAATTCATATTCTAGTGATTCTTTAAGCAATGTAGGTTCTTCACCCTCTCCATTGAATTTCCAGCACGAAGCAAATGAGAATTCTTCGTCGTTACGAAGTGCTTCTCCTTCTGGTGTCTGATATTCTTCACGGAAGTGACCACCACACGATTCCTCGCGCATCAATGCATCGCGAGCCATCAGTTCTCCAATTTCAATAAAGTCTGCAACGCGTAATGCTTTTTCAAGTTCCACATTCAAATCACTGCTTACACCCGGCACATAAACTCTTGTCCAGAATTCATGACGAATAGCTTTGATTTTCTCTAATGCAGTTTGTAAACCTTCTTTGTTACGTCCCATTCCTACAAAATCCCACATTACCAATCCCAGTTCACGGTGGATAGAATCTACAGATTTATCACCCTGAATTTTCATGATTTTTTCTATTTTTGCCTGAACAGCTTTTTCTGCTTCTGTAAACTCAGGCAGGTCAGTGCTCATGCGAGGTACCTGAATCTGATCGGCTAAATAATTTTGAATTGTATAAGGCAACACAAAATATCCATCAGCCAATCCCTGCATCAATGCAGAAGCTCCCAGACGGTTAGCACCATGATCGGAGAAGTTAGCCTCACCAATACAGAACAATCCTTTTACCGAAGTTTGTAGTTCGTAATCAACCCAGATACCACCCATTGTGTAGTGGATAGCAGGATAAATCATCATCGGAGTTTTATATGGATTATCATCCACGATCTTTTCGTACATCTGGAAAAGGTTACCGTAACGGGCACGGATAGTATCTTCACCTAAACGTTCGATCGAAGAAGAGAAATCAAGATAAACAGCTAAACCTGTGTTACCAACACCAAAACCGGCATCGCAACGTTCTTTAGCAGCACGCGATGCTACGTCGCGCGGTACAAGGTTACCGAAAGCCGGATAACGACGTTCCAGATAGTAATCGCGTTCATCTTCTTTCAAATCAGTTGCTTTTTTCTTTCCTGCACGGATAGCTTCGGCATCTTCTTTTTTCTTTGGCACCCATATACGTCCATCGTTACGAAGCGATTCTGACATCAAAGTCAGTTTCGATTGAAAATCTCCGTGAACAGGGATACAGGTTGGGTGAATCTGCGCATAAGCAGGATTTGCAAAATAAGCTCCTTTTTTATACATCTGTACAGCCGCCGATCCGTTTGAGCCCATAGCATTTGTAGAAAGGAAGAAGGTATTACCATATCCACCTGTACCTACAACTACTGCATGAGCAAAGAAACGTTCTGTTTTTCCGGTAACCAGATTACGGGCAATAATACCACGTGCACGACCATCAACAATAACAACATCCAGCATCTCGTAACGCGAGTATAATTTTACAGCACCTTTACCAATCTGACGACTCAATGCTGAGTAAGCACCCAGTAACAATTGCTGTCCGGTTTGACCTTTAGCATAAAACGTACGTGACACCTGAGCTCCTCCAAACGAACGGTTATCCAGTAAACCTCCGTATTCGCGGGCAAAAGGCACACCCTGCGCTACACACTGATCGATAATACTGTTCGATACTTCAGCCAAACGGTAAACATTGGCTTCGCGGGCACGGTAGTCACCTCCTTTGATAGTATCGTAGAAAAGACGGTAAACAGAGTCACCATCGTTTTGATAATTCTTTGCTGCATTGATACCTCCCTGTGCTGCAATAGAGTGAGCACGACGGGGTGAATCCTGAATACAGAAATTCAACACATTAAAACCAAGCTCAGCAAGCGATGCAGCTGCCGAAGCTCCGGCTAGTCCGGTACCAACGACAATAATGTCGAGACGACGTTTATTGGCGGGGTTTACTAATTTTTGGTGAGCTTTATAATTGCTCCACTTCTCGGCTAATGGTCCCGCAGGAATTTTAGCATCTATTTTAGTTGCTTCTACCACAGTAGATTCTTCATTCTTTGCCATAATATATTTCTGTTTTTTCAAATTTGTGATTAGATAATCCAGTTAGTTCCCCCACCCAACAAAAAGTAAACGGGAATAGAGATAAACATTAAAATAATAAGAGTAGCAATAACATTTGAAACAACTTTTACTCGTGGCAACCAGGTTCCGTTATTTAAGCCAAGCGATTGCAAAGCGCTCCACACGCCATGAGTAAGATGTAACCACAACGCACAAAGCCATACAATATAAACTATTGAATACACCGGCTGACTGAAATAATACTGAATCCAGTAAGCACCATTAGCAGCATTGGCCAACAATTCTTCTTCAACATGTCCACCCAGTTTGTGGGTAATTTCGATGAGCTGCATTTTAGCCCAGAACTGATAAAGGTGTAAAACCATAAAACCAAGAACGATAGCACCCAAAACAAGCATGTTTTGAGAAGCAAAACTTACACCTTCCTGTTTCTTAGTCACAGCATAGCGTATGTTTCCACGTGCCTTGCGATTCTGAAAAGTCAGATACAGGGCATAAAGGATATGCACGACAAAACCAATTGCCAATACTTTGGTTCCGACTAAAGCATACCAGTTAGCACCCAAAAATTCGCAAATCATGTTATACGCATCGCGCGAAAACAGGACAACGAAGTTCATAGTGCCATGAAACAGTAAAAACAACACGAGAAATAGCCCCGTGATACTCATAATGAGCTTTCGCCCAATCGACGAATCAATTAACCACATAGAATTTTGTTTTAGTTAGTATTTTTGTTGTATTAATTCTTTTTAATTTATTGAAAAGCAAGATATTAATCAAAGCACTCAGTTTTCTCAAAAGCCACACAAAATTACTAAATACTTTCAATATAACAAATAATTACTGAAATTTTTCCGTAATCAGAGCAAAGCAAATATCTGAAAAGAAATTAGTTTTTTTTTGCACTTTGAATATCATCAACTTATCTGTATTTATTGTAATAATTCCAAAATAAACATAAATATAAAATCGCAGTAAATATACATATTTTTTCAATACAAACAGATGTGACACCCTAAACATGCAATATAAAAGAAGTTTCGCTTAAAATAACAACGCAAATTGCCTGCTCCGACCGCCTGCTTTCTTATAAAAAAAACGGCTTAAAATATTAAGCCGTTTTTAAAACAAAATCCGACAAAAACGAAAACTCACTCTATGACTTCAGCAATGAGAGTGGCCGAAGTAGAACTAAGTATCTTCACTTTTACAAACTCACCAATATGTCGTCCTTCGCGGGGGAATACCACCATCTTGTTTTGCGAGGTTCTTCCCGACATTTGCTCCTTCGAGCGTTTCGAAAAACCTTCTACTAGCACTTCGTAAACTTTACCAATATCATTGTGATTGCTTTCCTTCGCTATTTCGCTCTGCAATGCAATAATCTCGTTCAGACGGCGTATTTTCACCTCTTCGGGTACATCATCGGGCAGTCGCCTGGCAGCTACAGTACCCGGACGTTCCGAGTATTTAAACATAAAAGCTAGGTCGAAGCGTGCTTCACGCATCAGGTCGAGCGACTGCTGATGATCCTCTTCTGTTTCGCCCGAAAAGCCGCTGAATATATCAGTACCAATGGCCACATCGGGAATCAGGCGACGCATGGTCTGCACACGGTCCAGAAACCATTCACGGGTATACTTGCGGTTCATAGCTTTCAACACATTGTTACTACCCGATTGCACAGGCAAATGTATAAACCGGCAGATATTCGGATATTTTGCCATTACCTCTATGGTTTCGTCGGTCATATCTTTCGGATGTGGCGAAGTAAAACGAATACGCATATTGGGCACCATTTCGGCAATCAAACTAAGCAGTTTCGGGAAATCGACCACCGTACCATCCTCTGCAGTATATTTGTAAGAGTTGACTGTCTGACCCAGCAGCGTCACTTCCTTGTAGTTTTTGGTTTCCAAATCGCGGATTTCGTTCAGAATACTTTCTACTTCCCTGCTGCGCTCGCGGCCACGGGTATAAGGCACAATGCAATAGGTACAAAATTTATCGCAGCCACGCATAATGGAAACAAAACCGGAAATAGACTTACCAATACGTGTGGGAAGCACATCCTTGTAAGTTTCGGTTTTAGACAGTTCCACATTAATGGCCTTTTCGCCCTGTTCCACACTATTAATCAGGTTGGGTATGTCCAGGTAGGCATCGGGGCCTACCACCACATCCACTTTGTGATCAGTAATCAGTTCGTCTTTGACACGCTCGGCCATACAACCAATTACACCCACAATCATACCTTTATTTTTTTTCTTCATCGCATTGAGCTGTTGCAGGCGATGAATCACTTTTTGCTCGGCATTATCGCGCACCGAGCAGGTGTTTACAAACACAGCATTGGCCTCACCAATGTTTTCTGTAAGTTCGAAACCATCCATTTCCATAATCGAGGCCACCACCTCGCTATCGGCTACATTCATTTGGCAACCATAAGTCTCGATAAAGAGTTTTTTGTCGTTCAACGCGGATTTAGAGTCCGGAGAAGCAACAGATTTTTCGTTCATTTTCTTATTTTTTTATGTATTAAACAATGCACAAAGTTACATTTTCTATTTAAAACACAAAAACTCATTCAGTTAACACTATTTAACTATCTAATTGTTTTAAATACACCTATTTAATTATAAGACACTTACGCTTTCAATAGAAAACTACAAATGTTTAAAACAATAAAAAGAGAATATTTATTTAAAAAAAACATTTGCACAACAAAAAAAAAGTATGCAAATTTGCAAAGTAAACAAACAGATAAATTTTTCATAGTTAAGGTTTAGGTTAAAATGTGCAATGGGTGGCTGTGAAGTTACCCATTGTTTTTTTATATATTTAAAACTCAAATAATTTTCTATTCCAAAAGCTTTGCTTATATTTGCCAAAAACAAAACAAAAAAAAATCAATGGACAGCTTAGGCGACTACATATACATTGTTTTAATTGTAATAGCTGCTCTCAGCAGTATTTTCAAGAAAAAAAAGGAGCAACCCGCCCCACAGGCTGATGCTGACTCCTCTTCTGACGATTTTGAAGATCTGCTAAGAGAACTGCTTCCACAAAAAAAAACAGCCCCTGTAGCGCAACCTGAAGCGGCGATTGAAAAAAAATCAAACAACACCGTCATTTCATACGAAAACACTTCTGATTTTGGCAAGTTGAAGGCAAAAAAACAAGTCACAAAACAAACTGCCGACATCAAAACCCACGAGAAGGAGAAACCAATTGCTACAGCATCTCTAAATGCAGAAGACCGCGTCACAATACAAACACCGGAAGACGCAAAAAGGGCTTTTATTTACGCTGAGATATTCAACAGAAAATACTGATTCCGAAATAAATATACAAAAGCTGCTTTTAAACACAAACATTTTTTTTGTTTCTGAGAAAATAGCTTGTATATTTGCAAAAAATAAAAATTATATAACCAAGAGTTCCGGCACACTGTCGGAATTCTTTTTTGTTTACACATTATAAAAAAACTAAAATTATGGCAGTAACTTACATGACCGCCGACGGTTACAAAAAATTAGTAGAAGATTTATATGAGCTGGAAAGTATTCAACGTCCGGCCATTTCGAAACAAATAGCTGAAGCTCGCGACAAAGGAGATTTGTCGGAAAATGCTGAGTACGATGCAGCCAAAGAAGCACAAGGTATGCTCGAAATGAAAATCTCACTTTTAAAAGAAACTATAGCTTCTGCACGCCTTATCGATGAATCGAAAATAAATACAAACGAAGTGCAAATAATGACCCGTGCAAAAATTAAAAATACAAAGACGGGACAAATAATGACTTATATGATTGTTTCGGAAAGCGAAGCCAACCTGAAAGAAGGAAAATTATCGGTAACAACCCCCATAGCCAAAGGATTGCTTGGCAAAAAAATTGGCGAAAAAGCATCGATAACTGTTCCATCGGGCATTATGGAATTCGAAGTCATTGAGATTTCAATATAAAAACCCCATACAACACAACAAACAATTAACACCAAAGAAAAAATGACAATATTCAGCAAAATAATAGCCGGCGAAATTCCTTGCTATAAAATTGCAGAGGATGAAAATTATTTCGCTTTTCTCGACATCCGTCCTTTGACAAAAGGCCACACCCTTGTAATTCCCAAACAGGAAGAAGATTACATTTTCGGCCTCGACGATGCGACCTTAAGTGGCTTAATGTTGTTTGCAAAAAAAGTGGCCACTGCTATCGAAAGTGCAGTGCCCTGCGTCAGAGTTGGTGTGGCTGTCATCGGACTTGAAGTACCGCATGCTCACATTCACCTGATTCCGATCAACGAAGAATCGGACATGAACTTCAGAAACCCGAAACTCAACCTGAGCGCCGACGAAATGATGATGATTGCCGAGAGCATCAGAAAAAGTTTCTGACACATTTTTCCTAAAATGAAAAGCCGTATTTCAAATTTGAAATACGGCTTTTCATTTTAATATAGTATAATGTCATACTGAATTTCTTTTTCGGAAAACATTTTGAAAAGAAATTACAAAAAGTTACCCCAACATCAACTTGCGAATAGATTTTCCTCATCAGGCAATGTTCAGTATTCCTTAATCACAAATATCTGTTTTTCTTCTATTTAAAATTCAACAATCTTCAAAGAATGAAGTCACAAAAAAATTGAATTAAAGAAGACAAATAAAAATATTTTGTAAACATCAGTAGAACTCAACAAAATTTTTATTCTGTCGGTTTCGAAAAGTCTTATTGAACTTCGGCGCAACCTTCTGCCAACAAAAACAAACTGTAAGAAAGCAACTGTTTACTTTTCGGAATTTTTGCCAATCAACTGTTCAGCTCTTGTTAGCGCTTCGTTTATATTACTGCAAATATTCTCAGCTCCCAGCAAGTTCTCTATTCCTACCTTCACCAAGACCGAACGCACATTTTCCGTCACTCCCGAAAGCAAAATCTGCGTTTTATCCTTCGCCGACATACGAATAAGGTTTTCGAGGTTATGCGAACCTGTAGAATCAATAAAAGGCACTTTTCGCATCCGAATGATACGTACGCGCGGTTTATCGCCTATCTGCTTCATTGTTTCCTCAAATTTACTTGCAACACCGAAGAAAAACGGACCTTCAATTTCGTACACTTCCACTCCCTTAGGCAATACAAGCCTTTCAGCATCCTGATTATTTTCAGCATACTCCACTTCATCAACCTCATCTTTAAAAACAGAAATAGTGGTAGTTTCCGAAATACGGCGCAGAAACAAAATCACCGCAAGCAGCAACCCTATTTCTATAGCAATTGTAAGATCGAAAATAACTGTAAGCAGAAAAGTGGCCAGCAAAACAGCCACATCCGATTTTGGGTTCTTCATCAAGGCTTTAAACGTGCGCCATTCGCTCATGTTATAAGCCACAATTACCAACACCCCTGCCAGACAAGCCATAGGGATGTGTTTTGTAAGGTCGCCCAGAAAGAGCATAATAAGCAAAAGTACTACAGCATGAATAAGCCCGGCAACAGGCGTACGCCCACCGTTATTTATATTTGTCATGGTGCGGGCAATAGCGCCTGTAGCAGGAATACCACCAAAAATCGGGGTCACCACATTGGCAACACCCTGCGCAATCAATTCCGTATTTGAATTGTGCTTATCGCCAATCACACCATCGGCCACAGTAGCCGAGAGCAGGGATTCTATCGCCCCCAGCATAGCTATTGTAAATGCCGTAGGCAATAATTTTTCTATCACAGCAAAGCTAATCTCGGGCGTATTGGCTGCCGGCAATGCAGCATTAATCGTGAATCTGTCTCCAATGGTTTCGATGCCCTGGATACCAAATTTATTTTTAAGGAAATACACAACAACAGTCACAAGAACAATAGCGATCAACGATCCGGGTATTTTTTTTGAAAATTTTGGTGTTAACGCAATGATCGCTACCGACGCCACACCTACTCCCACTGCCCAAGGATTGACAGTGTGTATAAACTGACCATAAGTTACCCATTTATGAATAAAATCACCGGGCAATTCGCCCGTTTGCATACCAAGTAAATCCTTGACCTGAGTGGTAAAAATGGTAAGTGCTATACCACTTGTAAACCCGACAACTACCGGAAAAGGTATAAATTTAATAACGCTTCCAAGTTTGAGCAAGCCCATGGCAATCAGCATTACACCGGCAATCATGGTGGCAACAGCCAGACCGGCAACGCCAAATTCCTGCACTATGCCATAAACAATAACGATAAAAGCCCCCGTAGGGCCACCAATCTGGACTTTACTTCCTCCAAGAAAAGAAATAATAAACCCGGCAATAACAGCCGTAAACAATCCTTTTTCGGGAGTCACTCCCGATGCAATACCAAAAGCAATGGCCAAAGGTAAAGCCACAATACCAACAATTATACCCGCCATTAAATCGGCATAAAACTGCCCTTTCGAGTAATTTTTAAGCGTACTGAGTAATTTAGGTTGAAAACGCATAACTTACTTTTTTTTGAAATTTTCCGCAAAGGTAATATTTATTAAGGAAAATTGTCCCCCAAAACTTTTTTCGACGAACTATATGGAACGAGACTAAAGAACCTGCACAACTTTTTCAAACAAAAAAAAAGGTTGTCCATTCCGAACAACCTTTTCAATATCAGATATAAAAATTGACTTATAATATCACTTTCTGAATTTGAGCACCTACTTTTACAAGTATAACCCCTTTATTGCCAACAGCGACAGTATTCAGTCCATCAACAGTAACGGTAGATTTAATTCTTTGTCCCACTGCATTGTAAACCTCAACAAGCTGATTGGCTACTGCATCGAATACAATGCTTCCACCAACAACACGAAGATTCAGTCCGGCATTCAATTCAGGTACTGCTGTTCCCAAAGTGGCTACCGACATTTCATCGGACAATTCCGAAACGACATTTGCATTTTTGGCTTTAACTGTATAGTAATAAGTTGTCGAAGTTAGCAAACCTGTCAAATCCTTGCTGTTTGTTGCCACTGTAAATGGCGACCCCGGAATAGGAGTTACAGTTACACCTCCTGTTGGAGCGAAGGTATGTGCACCTAAGTTTTCAATGTAATCTTTAGACTGAACATCCCAATCAGCAGCATCGTAAATTGCTTTAGGTACGTTAGCTGAGCTTTTACGAATTAATGTCAAATCAGTTCCCCAACTAGCTGTTTGATTAAATACTCCCACTTCATCAATTTGAATTCCATTTTTAAACAAGCCTACGGCATCGTTACCATTGAAATTTATAGCAGGGCTCGCCGTTTGCAAATCAGTCACAGCTAAAATTCCAGAACTTGCTGCATTAGAACCACTTACGTAAGAAATAACAAAAACATCAGCATTTAAAAGTATACCTGACAAAACCAATTCATTTCCATAAGCACCTGCACCATTTACCTGTTTAAATAATGAATAATTGCTCAAATCTACGGCTGCACCCGTTCCATTATAAATTTCAATAACTTTATTGTAACTACTGCCTTCAATATATTCAGAAATAAACAAATCAGAAGCTAATGAAGCAGAGCCTGTTGATTTTGTAAATACATTCACCTCATATTCGGTAGCACCACTTACGGCATCCCAATTCAAAGTCAGGGCATTAGCACTTACCGAAGTTGCACCTGTCAACACCGGTTTAGCCAATGGTTTCCAGGTGGCCGAACCATTCAGAGTACGTGTAACCGTAGTTGCGCCATCGCTCAATACCGAAAGAACAGCGGTATGTGTACCCGCAGTTGTTGGCTGATAAATAACAGTAATCACCGTATTGACAGCAGTTCCACCTACTTGTGCTACTGAATTTTTTGAAAGAGAGAATTGATCGGCATTGACACCTGAAATTTCCAACCTTATATCTTCAGTCAGATTGATACCACTTACATTCATGGTTTCTGTATCTGTTTCGCCGGCATAAGCCACCATATCGGGAACGGTAACTTCAGTCACTGTAATGGTGGGAGCAGCCGAAACAACATTAACGGTGTAAGAAGCTGTTGCAGCGCAATACTCTACCGAATTATGGCTGCCTGCTGCCTGAGAAGCAGTAATGGTGGCTGAACCCGTACCAACAATCGACACCTCACCTGTTGCAGCATTTACATTGACCACCCCTGTGTTCGAACTTTCGTAAACAATAGCAGTAGTTGCGTTTAACGAACTTGCAGTTTGTGTGAAAGCCGCATCGGCTAATAATTTATTTACTACCGGCTCAGCAAAAGCAAGGTTTGAAGCAGTACAAGAAACTGCAGGAGTATACTCTATCGTTAAAGATACTAACTGTAAATTCTTTGATGAAACTGAAAGATTAAAGAATCCTGACCCAACACCACCCGTAAAATCGTAAGTTGTTCCTCCGTTAGATGTACTAACAGTGGTACCACCCGAAGACATATAGCTTGTCATTGCTGTGTTACCTACATTGAAACGCTGAACAGCAGAGGACGACCCACCCAAATTATAACTCAGGGTTATCTTGGTAATGCTTCCCAAAGAAGTTGTATTGTAAATATATCCCGTTCCACTTGTGAACCATATTTTAGTTGCATTATATTGCTTCATAAAGCCATTAAAGCCAATGCCGTTTTTAGTAATGTTCTGCGCACCGTCTGTCGCAGACATATCAGCCCCCGTAAGTGTTATTGTGGCTGCTTCTGAGATTTTTGTTCCGGCTAACAGCACGACAATTAACATTAAGACTTTCAAAAAGGTAGTTTTTCTCATGTAAATATAAATTAGAATGATTAGAAATTTTTCGAATAAAATGACGCAAAACAACTGATAATTCTACGTCTTTTCTCTCCCGACAGTCAATAATCTCCTGTAAAAAAAATCAGGAAAGATAACAAAGATAAAAATCATTTCCATACAAAACAAATATTTATCCGAAAACAGGCCAAACTATAACAAAAAACAAACATATATTAAAAACAAAAGAACAATATGCTTTTCCTTACAGAAAAAACATATTGTTCTTTGCAGTTTTTTGCTATTCTATCAGCAGCTTTTCTTCACCCATTCGTCCATGGCAGCAGCGGCTTTACGCCCATCGCCCATGGCCAAAATCACAGTAGCTCCACCACGCACGATATCACCTCCGGCAAAAATCATCGGAATATCCGTTTGCATGGTTTCGTTATTCACCACTATCGTTCCCCATTTGGTAACTTCGAGACCAACCACCGACTGTGGAATAAGCGGATTGGGCGAAACACCCACACTTACCACCACTTCGTCCACTTCGAGCATTTCAGTACGACCCGGTATTTCTACAGGCGAACGACGGCCTGAAGCATCGGGCTCACCCAGCTCCATCACCTGCAACTCCATATGCGTTACACGGCCTTGTTCGTTACCGATATACCTTATCGGATTTCGCAAAGTCATAAATTCTATCCCTTCTTCTTTGGCATGTTTCACTTCTTCAAGGCGGGCAGGCATTTCTTCTTCGGAACGGCGATACACAATCATGGCGCGACTGGCACCCAACCGACGAGCTGTACGCACCGAGTCCATGGCCGTATTACCTCCTCCGATAACAGCTACATGTTTACCAATCAGTACAGGCGTATCCGAATCGGGATTGGCTGCATCCATAAGGTTGACACGGGTAAGGTATTCGTTTGAAGACATCACACCTACCATATTTTCGCCTTTGATATTCATAAACCGGGGCAATCCGGCGCCACTGGCTACAAAAACACCTTTGTATCCTTCTTCTTTCAAATCATTAATGCTTATCGTTTTTCCGATAATACAATTGGTAATGAATTTCACACCCATAGCCCGAAGATTTTCAATTTCGACATCCACAATGGCATTGGGCAAACGAAACTCAGGAATACCATATTTCAATACGCCGCCGATCTCGTGCAACGCTTCATAAACAGTCACATCATAACCCAACTTTGCCATATCGCCGGCAAACGCAAGACCGGCAGGACCTGAACCAACAACGGCAATCTTTAATCCATTGGGTGCAGCCACTTCAGGTACCGAAATGTTTCCGCTTTCGCGTTCGTAATCGGCAGCAAAACGTTCGAGATGACCAATGGCCACCGCTTCTTTTTTCATTTTGGTATGAATACACTGCGCTTCGCACTGTTTTTCCTGCGGACAAACACGACCACAAACGGCCGGCAAAGCCGATGTTTCTTTCAATGTACGAGCAGCGCCCAGAAAATCACCAATTTCGATTTGCTTTACAAACTTGGGGATATAGATACTCACAGGACAACCTTCCATACAGGTCGGGTTGGCACAGTCGAGACAACGCTGTGCTTCCTTCATGGCCATTTCGGGCGTCAATCCCAGGTTTACTTCTTCCACGCGGGTTCGGCTGCGATAGTCAGCATCAAGTTCAGGCATGTGTACACGAGGCTGTGCTGTACGGTCTTTGGCTTTGATAGCACTGCGCAAATCGGCTCTCCATGATTGAGCTCTTTCTTCGGTAAGATTCATCTTTAACTTATTTTCTGTTGGATTATTTTCAATTTACAATTTCCTGTTCTCTTTCTTCAATCCCGAAAGCTTTCGGGACAAATTCTCAAATTCTCAAATTGGCACATTGGCATATTGGCATATTCTCAAATTGGCATATTCTCAAATTGGTACATTGCCTTGAAAATTAGCGTTTAGTTCCCCCTTCGGGGGTTAGGGGGCTACATTGCATTAATTCTTTCCCGCTCCACTGGCGCATTGCATTTTTTCCATTTCCTCGCGTTCGATATCTTTGTACCCACCAAGGCGCATCAACATTTCATCGAAATCCACCAAATGCGCATCAAATTCAGGACCATCCACGCAAACGAATTTGGTTTTACCGCCCACACTTACGCGACAAGCGCCACACATTCCGGTACCATCCACCATAATCGTATTCAAAGAAGCAACGGTAGGCACTTCGTATTTTTCAGTCAGTTTACTTACAAATTTCATCATTATGGCCGGCCCGATGGTAACACAAAGATCCACTTTCTCGCGATGGATCACCGCTTCCACCCCATTTGTAACAAGGCCTTTTGTTCCATAACTGCCATCGTCGGTCATCACTATCACCTCATCCGAATTCACCTTCATTTGTTCCTCCAGGATAATCAAGTCTTTCGTTCGGGCAGCTATAATTGTAATGACACGGTTCCCGGCCGCCTTCAATGCAGCTACTATTGGCAACATAGGCGCAGTCCCCACACCTCCACAGGCACAAACCACCGTTCCGAAATTTTCGATGTGCGTGGCTTTTCCTAACGGACCCACCATATCGGTAATAAAATCACCTTCGTTCAGCGCACAAAGTTTTGTCGACGAAACGCCCATTTTCTGCACTACAAGTGTAATGGTTCCTTTTTGCACATCGGCATCGGCTATGGTGAGTGGAATACGCTCCCCTTTTTCGCCTACTTTTACCATTACAAAATGCCCTGCTTTGCGCGACTTCGCAATCAAAGGGGCTTCTACTTCAAATTTTACTACATTGGTCGAAAAATACGCTTTGCTGATAATTTTATTCATTGGAGGATAATTATATTTATTGACCTGCAAAATTAAAAAAAAAATCGCTTGCCACCTGCACATTGTAAGTTTAAAAGTCTGATTTATTAAAAAAACAAAGCATATCTTGAGTTTTTGTAAAAAAACGATTATCCAATCTAAGTGAATGTTAATGATTTATTTCGTATATTTGCGTCTTTCTAACCTATTTACGCTCATCCTTTTTATACCTTGTTCGACATATGAAACGTATTTTTTATTTAATGTTGACATTGCTTTTTTGCACTTACTTTCTGGCTTATAGCCTTTTCATGCTAATATTGCAGGCATTTCAGGATGCTCCTATCGATTATACAGGCATTCTTATCAACGGATTGGGTGCATCAATCATTTTTGTACTGTTTTACGGGCTGTTTATGTATTTCGAAATGAAACCTAAAATTGATTTCCTGCATTCCGACACTGCAATTGTACCTCAGTTCGGTAGCAAGGCGCAGGTTGATTTTCAAATTCCGAATCTACAATCTTCTTTTCAGGAAGTAGTCGAGCTTATAAAGTCAGGACATAAAATTGATTTTCTGGACGAAAATAAAAGAATAATTAAATTTCATTCTCCTTTTTCGCTTCAACAGTGGCAAATGGGCAGCGTCATTTATGCTGATGCAGAAAATGAGCGTTTGGTACTTGTTACTTTCCCTTTCACGGGCGGTTTTTCGGCCAAAGCCAGTCGCAAATCGGCATTGCGATGCGACCAACTGAAATCTGAAATAATGAGTCAGTTGAGCAATAAAATTGCAAAATGAAATATTTTTGAACATTTTTATTTAAATTTCGTTTGATATTTACAGAAAAGCATTACTTTTGCATCGCAACAAAAAAAGCAAAACATATGAACCGATTTTTTACATACTTTTATTTTTACTTTTACTTTAGCAGGTGAGAGCAGGATAAACTTATGTAAACATGAAATGAATTAATTCAATACAACATATAAAAAAATCCTGCTCGATTATTCGGGTAGGATTTTTTTTTGAAGAACAAAAATACGAAACGTACAATACGAAATACAGAAGCTTATGAAAAGAGTAGCCATACAAGGAGGATTAGGAGCCTATCACGGCATAGCCGCCGAAAATTATTTTGCCGGCGAAGAAGTTGAAATCATCCCTTGTGTCACCTTCAGAGATGTATTTAAAGCCATTGAAAAAGAGCCTAATGCCATTGGAATTATGGCCATCGAGAATACAATTGCCGGCAGCCTGCTACAAAACTACGAACTGCTGAAGGAATACAAAATGCCTATCGCCGGAGAATTCAAACTGCGCATTTCGCACTGCCTGGCGGCCCTGCCCGGTCAGGACATTCACGATATCAAAGAAGTGCAGTCGCACCCTATAGCATTGATGCAATGTGCGAATTTCCTGAACACCTTGCCCGGCATCAAAATCGTGGAACACGAGGACACTGCATTGGCTGCCCACGACATTGCAGCAAAACAATTGGTGGGATATGCAGCCATTTGCAGCGCAAGAGCCGCCGAAATTTACGGACTCGAAGTACTGGCCACCGCCATCGAAACCAACAAGCACAATTTCACCCGCTTTCTTGTATTTGGCAACAAATGGAGCGTGGATGAGATACAAAAGGATGATGTCATCAACAAAGCGTCGGTGGTATTCACCCTGCCCCACGCCGAAGGTAGTTTATCGAAAGTACTTTCTGTCTTCTCGTTCTACGGCATCAATCTTACTAAAATTCAGTCCCTGCCTATCATTGGCCGCGAGTGGGAATATCAGTTTTATGTCGACTTTCAGTTTGCCGATCTCGAACGCTACAAACAATGCGTAATGGCCATCAAGCCCCTGATAAAAGAATTCAGAACGCTTGGAGAATATGCCGAAGGAATAACACCTGAAATATAAAATTATTTACAATTGAAATATAATATGCCGAAGAAATAACACCTGAAATTTAAAATCATAGCCACCAAAGAGATGATTTTGAAGATATATAACAACAAGAATAAACACAATGGACAAAAACATAACAGACAAAACAAACTCAAACTCCCCTTTAGGGGTTGGGGGCCGAACAATACAACCTGCAGATCGTTTAAACTCGGTTTCGGAATATTATTTTTCGACAAAACTAAAAGAAGTAGCCGAAATGAATGCCAGGGGGCTGAATGTGATCAGCCTAGGCATAGGAAGTCCTGACATGCCACCATCGGCTGCCACCGTGGAAGCCCTTAGTAAGTCGGCGGCCGATCCTGCCGTGCATGGCTACCAACCTTATGTAGGCATACCCGAACTGCGCAAAGCTTTTGCCGACTGGTATGCCAAATGGTTCAAAGTAGAACTGAATGCCGGCAACGAAATTCAACCGCTGATTGGTTCCAAAGAAGGTATTCTGCACATCTCCATGGCATTTCTCAATCCCGGCGATGGCGTTTTGGTCCCCAATCCGGGCTACCCCACCTACTCGTCTGTTAGTAATCTAGTGCAGGCCAATGTAATTACCTACGACCTGGACGAACAGAACAACTGGCAACCCGATTTCGAAGCACTCGAACAACTCGACCTGAGCAACGTTAAACTAATGTGGGTAAATTACCCCAACATGCCTACAGGCGCCAGCGCCACTCCCGAATTGTTCGAAAAACTGGTGGCTTTTGGAAAAAAACACGGTATCGTTATTTGTAATGATAATCCCTACAGTTTTATTCTGAACGACAACCACCTGAGTATTTTGCAGGTAAGGGGAGCGAAAGAGATTTGTATTGAGCTCAATTCGATGAGTAAATCGCACAATATGCCTGGTTGGCGTATGGGGATGCTGGCTTCGAATGCACAATTTGTGGAATGGATACTGAAGGTGAAAAGCAATATCGACAGCGGACAATTTAAACCCATGCAAATGGCAGCTATTGCAGCATTGAACAATTCGGAGGAATGGCACAACGAAATGAATATCAACCTTTACAAAAACCGCCGCCATTTGGCTGAGGAAATAATGAAATCGCTCGGTTGCACTTTCGATCCACACCAGGTGGGCATGTTTCTTTGGGGAAAAATTCCCGATCAATACAAGGACAGCGCCGAGCTGGCCGACAAAGTGCTTTACGATGCCAGGGTATTTATGACTCCGGGTTTTATTTTTGGCAACAAAGGCCAGCGATATGTACGCCTTTCGCTTTGTGCCAACGAAAAAATGTTGGGCGAAGCGCTGGAAAGAATAAAAGCAATGTAGCCCCCTAACCCCCGAAGGGGGAACAAAACACTAATTTTCAAGGCAATGTGCCAATTTGGAAATATGCCAATGTGCCAATTTGAGAATTTGAAAATTCGAGAATTTGTCCCGAAAGCTTTCGGGATTGAGAATTGAAGAATGAAGAACAAGAAATTGTAAATTGTAAATAAATAAATTGTAAACAATAAAGATATGGAACTCGAATCAATTTTACTTCCCGGAGTGGATGCTAAACGCCCACTCATCATAGCCGGTCCCTGTAGTGCTGAAACGGAAGAACAGGTAATGGAAACGGCGCGTGCGCTTGCTGCCCGCGGTATTAAAATTTTCCGCGCAGGCATTTGGAAACCCCGCACCAAGCCGGGTGGTTTCGAAGGGAATGGTGTAAAAGCTCTACCCTGGTTAAAACGTGTAAAAACAGAACTCGGCATGTACACCGCCGTGGAAGTGGCCACTGCTGCCCATGTGCGCGAAGCTCTTGCCTACGATGTAGACATGCTCTGGATAGGCGCCCGTACTTCGGCCAATCCTTTTGCTGTGCAGGAAGTGGCCGATGCTCTCGAAGGCATGGACATCCCCGTACTGATTAAGAACCCGGTGAACCCCGACATCGACTTGTGGATAGGTGCCATCGAACGCATTCACAATGCCGGTATCCGCCGCATTGGCGCCATACACCGCGGTTTCAGCTCGTTCGATAAAAAGATTTACCGCAACCTGCCGCAATGGCACATTCCTATCGAACTGCACCGCCAGCTCCCGAACTTACCTATTATTTGCGACCCAAGCCATATAGGCGGACGACGCGAACTGATAGCGCCCCTATGCCAGCAGGCCATGGACTTAAATTTCGATGGTCTCATCGTGGAATCGCATTGCAATCCCGAAAAAGCATGGAGCGATGCCTCGCAACAAGTAACCCCCGATGTACTCGACTTTATTCTGAACACCCTGGTGATTCGCGACACTACCCAAACCACAGAAAATCTTTCGGCATTGCGTCGTCAGATCGATGAGCTTGACAACAGCTTACTGGAGCTTCTGGCACGCCGCATGAGGGTTTCCGAAGAAATTGGTCAGTACAAAAAAGAACACAATATGCCCATTCTGCAATCGCAACGCTATGATGAGATACTTCAGAACCGCATCTCACAGGCCCAACGCATGGACATGGACGGCGAATTTATGAAAACCGTGCTGGTGGCCATCCACGAAGAATCGGTACGCCATCAGCAGGAAATTATGAAACAATAACTTCATAACAAACTATATAGAAAAGCGCCTGTAAGAAGAAATTCTTCCGGCAGGCGCTTTTCTTTGTTTCATTCAGTCGATGCGAATTCTTAGGCTTAATTTAGACAAAAAACATGTTTAAACGCTTTTATCTTACATTGAGGGACACTTTACTTTTAATATGAGCCGATGAACTGGCATTGTACAAAATAAACTCACCCGATTCCACGTCCCATGTTTGGGTTTTATCGTTGTAAAAGGCAAAATCTTTGACATTAAGTTCCAGTTTTACAGTTTGTGTTTCGCCGGCTTTCAGATATACTTTTTTGAAAGCTTTTAATTCCTTCACCGGACGCACAACCGAAGCTTTTGGTTGCGACATGTAAATCTGAACAGTTTCGGCGCCATCAGTTTTTCCCGAATTTTTAATGCTGAACGATACTTTTACAATATCAGTTTTGGCATATTCTTTCTTATCGGCCGACATTTTACCATATTCGAAAGTACTATAACTTAAGCCATAGCCAAACGGAAACTGAGGTACAATCTTCTTGGTATCGAACCAGCGATAACCTACTAGAATATCTTCTTTGTATTCCTGTTTTTTACCATCGCCGGGATACGACATTTGTCCGAACGAATGCGCTGCATTGTCCTCCAATTTCTTTGGAAAAGAAAATGGCAACTTTCCCGAAGGATTTACTTCACCCGAAACGATATTGGCAATGGCATTACCTGCTTCAGACCCCAGGTACCATGCCTGTACCAAAGCCGGAACCTGCGACAGCCAGGGCATCTCCACTGCATTACCGCTGCAAAGTATTACAGTCAGGTTTTTATTCGTCGCCGACAATGCATTGATCACTTTATCCTGATTGTAAGGAAGCGCCATCGATTGGCGGTCGTCACCTTCACTATCCTGAAACCAGTTTTTATTTAAACCACCCACAAAAATTACTGCATCCGCATTGCGGGCAGTTTCAACAGCAGCTGCGAGCAATGAATCGGCAATGAATTTGCTTTCAGGCTTTCTGTCATCAAGATCGGCGCTGTAGCCATGCGAGAAAGCAACTGCTTCCACTCCATACTTATTCGTAAGACCTTCGAGGGGCGAAATCTCGTAAGCTACCTTAAGCGACGAAGAACCGCCACCAATCACAAGACTACGAACAGCATTATCACCAATTACAGCAATACGTTTGTATTTGCCTACAGGAATTGGTAATGTTTGTTTGTCGTTTTTGAGCAACACAATGCCTTGTTCGGCAATTTTTCGGGCTGCTTCAGAATGCTCTGGGCTCACAAATTTTCCAAAAGGTCGGTTAGCTGCCATCGTAGTACGGAAAATCATTCGCAACAGACGGGTAACTTTCTGATCGAGTTCCTTCGTACTGAATTTACCCGATTTTATTCCTTCTAAATATGGTCTGGCTAAGTAATATGCCGAATATGGCGAAGTTCCTTTGGTTGTTAGTCCATTAGTCCAGGTACCCATCTCCAGATCGAGTCCGTTGTACACAGATTGTTCGGTATTGTGCACGCCTCCCCAGTCGCTGATAACAGCGCCATCGAATTGCCAATCGGTTTTCAGAATTTTATTCAACAGCAAATCGTTGTGGCAACAATGCTGACCTCTGAACTGGTTGTACGCTCCCATTATCGACCATGCATTTCCTTCATGAACTGCGGCTTTAAAAGCAGGCAGATAAATTTCGTAAAGGGCGCGATCGCTCACCTCCACATTGATGCCCATGCGGTCTTTTTCCTGATTGTTAAGCGCGAAATGTTTTACACAAGCAGCAACTCCGTTTTTTTGAACAGCCCGAATATAAGGCACCACCATGCGCGATGACAAATACGGATCTTCGCCCATGTATTCAAAATTTCGTCCGTTGAGCGGAGTACGATAGATATTCACACCCGGGCCGAGCAATACTCCTTTGTTGCGATAGCGGGCTTCCTCGCCAATAGACTTTCCGTATAAGGCAGAAATTTCGGGATTAAATGTGGCTGCCAGACAAGTCAGTGCAGGAAAAGCCGTACACGAATCGTTGGTCCATTTGGCGCCATCCCATTCGTCCCAGAAAACCTCTTCGCGTATGCCGTGCGGCCCATCGGTCATCCATATCTCAGGAATACCAAGACGTGGCACTCCCGGCGAACTAAACTTTGACTGGGCATGACACATAGCAACCTTTTCTTCGAGCGTCATTAACGAGAGTACATTTTCAATAAGCCTTTCGATTGGCTGACTTGCATCGAGATATACAGGTGTTTGGGCATTTACTGTATTAACTAACATCATGTGGCAGATGGCTACGATACTTACAATTTTTGTTTTCATTATTTTGTTGTTAGTGGAATGTGTTCATGAAAACAAATTCCATTTTTTCATAAAAAAACTAATCTCTATTTTTTAAGCAATGAATAAAAATAAAATGATTATCCGTTGTATTACCTAAATTGATTTTTATATGTAACCGAGGCTATCATAAGCCTGTCGAATAAATTTTCTCCAAAATATCTTCTGTTGAATTTGTAACAAAATTCATTCAGGTAGTTTTGAAGATATTCAGGTTTAATATCGTGATAAATATCCAGTAACATTCGTTTGGCGTTACTGATTGCTATATGAACCCAAGGCAATACTTTTCCGAGTTCATCTTTAGGTATTACTTGTGGTCGGTGCTCTTTGACAATATCTTTTAGTTTGACGTAAGAAGTTGAATCGTCAGAATCAATGGTAGACTCTTTGGTTATATTGTTTTCAGCCAACGAAGTGATTGTTTCTGATTTCAAGTCATTTATAACAATCATTTTGATATGTCCCACTTGCCTGGGTTTACCACTTTTGGTTGTCTGTCCTTCAACTGGTTGACTTTCTGCCATGACAAGAACTTTGCTCTTTTTCTGGCTTCCACGACCTCTTTTCAATGGTTTCTTCTTTTCGTCATCAGGAGTTTCAGTTGAGAAGAATCCTTCATCCAATTCAATGACACCTGATAATGAATACATCTCGTCTCTTTTACCCATAATCTCACGTAGTTTATGGAGTAATGTCCAAATTGGTTCATAGCGTTTATGACCCAACTGTCGTTGGAGTTCAGCCGCTGAAAAGCTTTTCTTGGTACTTGTCAACAAGTGAATAGCGATAAACCAATAACGAAATGGCAATTGAGAACCATGCATAACTGTATTGGCACGTAAACTTTGACGTTTACCGCATTTCTTGCATTCATAACACTCTTTGTCTTGTTTCCAATAATGACTTGTACCACCGCAATGTGGACAAACAACACCTTGCTGGTCTCGATACTCTTTAAATTTGACTCTACAACTTGCTTCGTCTGGGTATTGCGCAACAAAATTTAATAAATTCATGCCGTTTCTGATTAGTTAGTTCAAAGATAATCATTTTAGGCGAAATATCGGATAATCATT
>JAEAMF010000206.1_pt1 | contig 97931 bp, 72 predicted proteins | sample 8958721 | NCBI WGS metagenome assembly JAEAMF01 (sample SAMN16933255, study PRJNA681124) | bioreactor sludge metagenome | isolation source: anaerobic bioreactor treating anionic surfactant - SDBS | place: India: Bengaluru | collected 2019-02-28
GTACAAACCAATACTGGTATAGCGTTTTTGCCATACGCTCTAAATTATCATTTATCCGATTGTTTAATTCAATTTTATTATCTAAATCGGATAGGAAATCAGCGATTTTTTGTTGATGAACTAAATCTATTTCTAGAACTTTTATGTTTTTAAAAGCTACATCAAGTAGCAGATTTTTAATTCCTGAAGTTTTACTTTCAAAATTGAAAAATATGTTTGAATTATAAATATTTTTCAAGAGATAGAAAAAATATTTTGCAGAACATTCTTTTTTTATTTCTAAAGCACGGCAGAAGTTTGAACATATAATATTTTTTTTAACAGCTTTAATATAACTAACTCTTCCAGTAGATTGCGTTGGACTTCCTCCTGAAATTTCCACAACAATATTACCTTCATTCAGGTACTTTTTTTTGTTTTTATTTTCAATAAATCTAATTGGTAATTTTTCATAATTTCCACTATTAATTGTATTTATGTCTGCTCCTCTTATACAATAAACTTCTGTATCATTCTTTTCATCATATTCTTCTTTCCCCCAATCTCCTGAAATATAATTATCTATATAATTATCTAGACTTACATAACTACTCATACTTCAACTTTTTTAAATTCTCTTGTATTTTTTTTTCCAAATCTGCACTTTCCACGAACAATTCTTTTAAATTTGCTTCGAATCCATTCATCTTTTCTGCAAATTCTTCGGCGCTTATATCTACATATTTGATTTTTACTTCAAAATACTGTCCCGCCGAAAACGAATAATTTTTAGCCTCAATATCTTCTTTACTCACTACTACAGATAAATCCTCTACTGCAATTTTTTGATTAAATGTATTTATAATTTTAGCTTCTTCATCAGGCGTTAAGACTGTGCGTTGGTTTTTACCTTCTTTTATAGTTTCACCCAATTTCGAAGCATCCATCAACACAATATGTTGGTTGTCAGCTTTTTTGTCCAATAGTAAAACTGAGACATTGGTTCCAGTACTGGCAAAAATATTACTCGGCATACTTACTACACCACGAAGCCAACCATTTTCAATTAGGCGTTCACGTATTTTCTTTTCAATACCACTTTGTGCCGTTATAAAACCCGTTGGAACTACAATTGCTGCTTTTCCATTATCACTCAGACTATGCATGATATGCTGGATGAACAATAAGTAAATTGCCATCGATTCTTTTTTGCTTTTTGGAATATTAGGAATTCCTGCAAAGAATCTTTTTTTGAAAGTGTCCTTATCTAAATCGGCGTGGAAGTCAGAAAAATCTAATTTAAAAGGAGGGTTTGAAACAATGTATTCAAATTTTGTATCTAAATAGGAAGGTAAAGCAATGGTATTGGTCTTAATGATATTTGGAATAGAATGTGTCAGGCTGTTTAATACCAAATTCAACCGCAACATATTGCTAGACTTTTGAGAAATGTCCTCGGAATAAATAGTACAATTTTCTTCACCAATTTCGTGTGCTAAACTCATTAATAAAGTACCTGATCCTGCACTTGGATCGTAACATTTCACACCTTTCACAGGTCCTGGAACTAAAATTTGCGCCATAATTCGAGCAACTGAATGTGGCGTATAATATTCGGCATATTTTCCTCCAGAATCAGTGTTATAGTCTTTAATTAAATATTCAAAAATAGTGGCAAAAAAATCGTATTTCTGTTCAAACATTTCTTCGAAAGAAAACTCGAATAATTTATTGATTAATGCTTTTGCAAATGCATCGCGTTGTGAAGAATCTGAAATAAACTGTGTCAGTTCATCAAACAAAGTATCTTTTGCACCCGTGAAAGATTTTACCGAAAAAACATCGGCATTTTCAAGCGAAACCTGGCGCAAGGTATCATCAAACAATTTAGCAAAATCACTATCATTTTGTTTTACAAACAAATGAGAAATTAAATGCTCTGGTTGTAATCTTGGAATATTTGGATCTAGTGCATCAATTAAATCTGAGTATTCATCTTCAGAAAGAGATTTTAAGGCAACCGAAAAATTCTCGGCTTCTGCCAATTTTGGCATTTCTTTCTTTACTGCATATCGAAATTTATCGTTTAAGAATTTGTAAAGAAATACCTGTGTTATAATTTTAAATTCGTTTCCATCATTTCCTAAACCATAGTTAGCACAAACACTTTTTAGGTTGTCTATCAACGATTTGGTCTTGGTCATAAAATTAATGTCCTGCGTCATTTTTATTTATCTGTATTGAAATTGTTGCAAATACTCATTTGCTATTAAATTACTAATATTATTTTTCATTGCCTGATCCATCTCGATCTGCTCCTTTTTCTTAAATTCTTGTACAACCAATTGCAAAAGATAACGTTTGAAGAAAGCTTCGTTTTTAATTAAATCTTCTTGTCCTTCTAATTTGTCATCGACCTGTTGTTTTACTTGCATCAGTGCTTTATGCAATTGCATTTCTTTGGCGTTAAGATCTCCTTTTTCGCTTAATCTCTTATGAATTCGAGAGTATTTTTCGTCGTTTTCGTATTTGGCTTTCAGTAAAGCATTTTTACGATTAAGCTCTTTTGCCTGATCGTAAAGTTTTTGTAGAAGATACATATTTTCAATCATATCGGTTTGATTGATTTCGCTTAGGTTTTTCTTCTTAAAAATCCTTTCTAATTCTTGACGTAAACTTACAAATTGAGGATCAAATTGATCAAAATTATTTTGCAGTGATTCTCTTGCTTTGCGTAGAATATTTTTAAACTCATCTGCTAAAACCAATTCACTCTCATCTACTTTTATAAATTGAAAAATAATATCTTCAAGTGCCGTATTCAACAAATTTTTAGAAGCCTCTTCGTTGCCAATACTTTCTACAAAATTTAAATTATCTAAACGACCTTGTGCTTCTATTAGCAATCGATTCCAAATTTCAAAATCAGTAATTCCATGTAATGCATCATATCCGTTAACAGCAATGATATTTTTTAATTCTTTAGCGGTACGTAAAGCTTTGATCAATTGTGTTAATTTGCTTTTATCAGTTATTTGAGCAATTTGTTGTGAAAAAAGTTCTCTGTTTTTAGTATCGTAATGAAATAATGTTTCTTTTATCTCTTTTATCTCTTGTTGAATTTCTTCTTCTGTCTTAAATAAGTAAGAATACATTTCCATTTCATCCCCTAGTTGTTCTTGTAACTCGTCAAAATACAACTTATTGGTACGATCGAATGCTTTTGAAATATCAGCAAAATCAACTACATAACCATACTGGTATTTTTTATACGGACGATTCACTCTAGTCAGAGTTTGTAATAAATTATGGTCTTGAATCACACGTGCCAAATACAATTTCTTCAAACGTTTTGAATCAAATCCTGTCAACAACATATTGTAAACAAAAAGGATATCTACTTTAGCTTTTTTGTAAGCATTAATTAATTCTTTCCTAACAGATTTATCATTTTCATCGTGAAGAATTAAAGCAGAAGTAAGTTTAATTTTTTCATTTTGTCCATATTTTGCTTTTGGCTCAGCAACCATCAATACACTTGCATCGGTTTCTTGTTCACCATATTTTTCTTGAAATAAACGAAATAATTCTTTAGCTTGCGGCGCAGAATCACAAACAACCAGTCCACCCAAAGAAGTATCTTGTTGATCTTTCCTAAATTGGATTAAATCTTTCGTAATGTAGTCCAACAGCGGTTCAGCAAACTTGGAATCTGCATAAATATCTTTGGCAGTAATTTCACCTTTTAAAACTTTAATTTTTTCCATCACCTCCTTCATTTGGAACTTGAAACTTCCTTCAATTTCCTCTCTGATTAAGCGCAAGGTGTAACCATCTGCGATGGACATATTATAATAATATTTATGAAAATAATTTCCAAAAAGCATTTTAGAATCATACTTTTTCGCAACTTCTTTTAACAAAGGTGTTCCTGTTAAAGCAATGATCACAGCATTTCGATCAGAATTAATAAGGTTCGCCAGATAATTACCTTTTGGATTATAACTTCTGTGGGCTTCATCTAAAAAATAAATGCGCTGCACATTAATGTCATATTCAATATTTTTAAAAGCAGTAGCATCTTCCGAAAATTTCTGAATATTAACCAATGTAATTTCCGGAATACCGCTATCATTGTGCAAAGCACCAATGACTTGTAAATCTTTAATAAAATCTTGCTTAGAATTTACAGAGTTTACTTTTAAACCCCTATTATTAAATTCATTCGAAGCTTGAATAAGCAGATCAATACGATCCACAATAAAATAAAACTTCGGAATAATTCCTTTTTTAGCGTAGAAATCAGTGAGATGTTTTACATTATAGTAAGCTAAGGCTGTTTTTCCAGAACCTTGAGTATGCCAAATTATACCCTTTTTTTGTCCAGCTTCCAATTTTGTAGTAATGGATAGCGTCGCAAAGATTTGCGGATAACGCATAATATGTTTTTGGTAAGAAATTTTACCTAAGTTTTCTTCCTCTACATAAGCAATTGCATATCGCAAAATAAACTGCAATCGTTCTTTGCTAAGAACTGAACTTAAAATTCGATTAGTAGGTGTATTATCCTGTTTGTTGGTAATGTATTCCGGACTGTTTTTAATGACAACCAAGTTGTTGTCTTTAAGTAAATCATTCTCAGTTTTTTCTTCAACAACTCCTAAGATTTGTTTTACAGGATAATCCTGATCCTCTCTGAAGTAATTAAAATTAACTTGCTCATAAGAAGGTGTAGCATAAAAGGCACCAAAAATTGGTTCAACAATTCCATCTTCATACTCCATATTATTGGAAAACACCATTAGCTGCGTAATATTGACAAAGCGTCGAAATTGTTTATTTTTAAAGCGGGTATTGATTCTATTTCTTTCATCAATAACTCCCTGCTTATTATGTGGCTTTTTAACTTCAATAAATGCTAAGGGCAAACCATTAATTAGAACCGTAATATCTGGTCGAAACTCTTCATCACCTGCTTTACAAGTCAATTCTGTAGTGACATGAAAGCTATTCTTATTAAAGTTTTCAAAATCTATTAATTTAATTCCAGAAGTAGCTATCAGCCTTTCATGAAATTTTTTCCCAAGGTCTTCATAATCTAACTCTAGATTAATATCTTCCAAAACTCTTAATGCTTCCTTTTCAGTTATTTCATTTATTTCTGAAATTTTCTCAACGAAAATATCTTTAAAAATATTATTTTCTTCGATTCTATGCTGATCTCTTAATGGAATATATTGATAGCCTAAGCGCATTAAATGCAGAATAGCAGGTATTTTTACTCGGGAATCTTCGTTGAAAGACATTGGCTAGTTTAGTTTTAATTCTTAAAGATAGTAAAAACAAGTAACTATGAACTTCCTTTTACAAATACTATTTTATGAAGTATTGATTTTTAAAATTACAGACCTAAAAAACTTGCTACATTTGAAATGTTTTATTCAATAAGTTAAACTTGATAGATACACGACGATAACAACCTTTCAAAACAATAAAAGACAACAACTCTATCTTTAGTTGTCATCTTTTTTTATTTACTTAACTTTTTCTTACGTTTTGAGAATTTTCTGTTTTAATAGAATGAATATCACTAAATTTATAACATTCTGCTTTACTGTTATATTTGTTAATTTCCAGCTATGTATCTGTTCTTTGAAATTTTGTCAGTAAAGTCATCAAGTGTTGTATTCAATATTATATTTCTGTTATCCAATAAATCTACTAATATGTTTGTCTTGTTTAACCCTATTTATTAATAAATTCAAAATTTTGCTCTTGTCTGCTTAATAATAGGCTTCAATTCCCCCGCAAAATCCAACATAACAACCTGACTTCCTTTAAACGGATTATAAGACGGTTGATAATCAATATAGCCCGAAGAATGAAGATTCTTCAGGCATTTGTGATAGGTGGCTTTTGAATGGATCTTACTGATGCGCATCACTTCATCCCGTGAAATACTGACCGGATTTCGGAAACGGTTGAAATTCCAGAATTGGAATAATGCTAAGTAGAGGCTGATGTGTGTGGGATTAAGTGTATTATCCTGAGCTACCTTTTCATAGAAGCCTGTAAGATGTTTTATGTAATTCATTTTGGTTACTAATAGATTATCCTTTGCCATTTAACATTTTTTCAATGTCTTTATAATTGTAGTATAATGTGCCTCCAACACGGGTATAAGATAAATTCCCATTGACACGAAGGTTTTGTAATGTTCCGGTAGAAATTTTCAGAAGCTCTTTGACCTCTGACGAGCGAAGCCATAATTTCTGCTCTGAAATTTTGATATTAAAAAGATTTTTAATGTCTTCAAGCAATTCGGTTTTGAACTCCTGAAGGTCTTCTTTAGTTACAAGGTTTACTCTCATAATTTCTTCATTTTTTGTTTTTGATAGAATTTCTTTTGCAAAATTGGAACATCAAAATCGTTAAAACAAGAGTATTAAAGGGAGTTGGATTGAATAAGAACAATCTGGAATAATTTGGAAATAGGTGGAGATTAAAAAAGAATAAATAAGAATGATTTGGAATCTTTAAACCAATTTTAAGAAAAACAAAAAACAAGTTCCGTAGTTTTTTTCCCTTTTTGCAAAAAAGGCAAGAGAGTCTTTGGATATCAAACTTGAAAAGTTTGTATATACAAAGACACATCTTGCCATTAAAATCAACGAATGTTATTTCAGAGCTCCAAAAAAAAAGAAACAGAATCATAATTATTATGTAATTAACTGAAAACCAACATCTATTTTTTGTAAATCTGTTTTGGAAGATGACAAATGATGAAAATAACACCTAGCCTCTTTTTACGCAGGTTGACCTTGTATTATTTTACACACGTCAGCCAAGAACCTGTGTCTAATTTACGCAGGTCAATCGAATACCTGTATCTCTTTTACTCAGGTTGCTATTGTGCAGGAAAATCCCCAACCTATATCTCTTTTACACAGGTCAGCCAAGAACCTGTATCTTTTTTACGCAGGTCGATTGAGTACCTGTATCTATTTTACACATCTATGAATTTTTAAAAGATTTGCTGTTGTTGTGAAAACTTTGTTGGAATGTGGGAAACTCCAAGGGAAAAGCCGGGATGAGTTTTCCATATTTCAATAAATGCTCCGGTCTTTTTATATTGCAAGATGTACTTTCGGAAGTTCAAAAAGAGTAATGCTGCCTTTATATAGAAATCAATTCTCACCGATTTCCTTCATTCTATTCTTTATAAAATCTATCGGTCTTATTCCGTTAATTTCGAAAAAATGGGTTGAGAATAATTGTCGGCTAGACATTCCACATTCCTGAGCCAGGTTTTCAACTTTGTACTGTAGATACATTTTATTTTCCACAAGAAGATTAGTAATATATCCGATTCGTAAAACCTTTAGATACTGCGTGAAAGAAATATTCAGATGTTCATTCAGTACATAAGATAGTTGGGAATGTGTTCTGCCAAACATTTTTGCAACCATTGGTAAGGTCAGGTTTTTGTCAAGAAATCGTTTGTCTTCTTCAAACTTTTTAAGTTTTTCTTTAATATCTTCAATGATTTCTGGACTGTGTGTTTTTTTGTTTTCAGAAGTTTTTTTGTTTGCAATTAGAAAAGAATAATACTTCCTGAACTTTTTCCATAGTTTAATAAATTTTCCAGGAAATTTAATTTCTCTATTACGCAGTCTGATTACTAAAAAAAATAGAAGAAAAATCACAACTGGCGTAGCAATTAGAAAGTAAAAATCATTATGCAGTTTATTCTCCCATATTTGTTTTTCTTCTAGTAATCTTTCCGTATCATATTCTTCGTGGATTTTTGAAGACAACATTGCAAAATCAACATTCAAGGTTGAATTCGGTTGTAAAAACTGGTCACTATAATACAATCGCTTACCCAAACTACCCTTCTCTGTCGCATCCGTAATGAGGTACTTATAACTTGACCGGATTTCGGGAGTAGTAAATTGAACCTTTTTAATCATAGAGTCCACTTTATTCAGATAAACCAGTGATTCTGTTCTGTTTCCTTTGAGCCAATATAGTTTCCCTAAGTAAAAATAAACAGCGGTTAATGAGTTATAATCCTGATTATTGACCAAAATATCGCGTGAAAGTTCCAAATGTTTAAGTGCTTCATCGGTGTTCCCTTTTCTTAAAAGTTGTACACCTTTCCCTTTTTGAAAGTAACCATATTCAAGTAAATGCTCATTGATGTTTTTCAATTTTTGTAACCCGATGCCAATCAAAGAATCTTCCTTGTTGTATAAACGAAGGTTTTCATAACAATTACTCAGACGGTAAATGCTATTAAAATAACCTGCCTCATTATTCAACCTGATGTTTGGGTGAAGGTTTTCTTTCATATGTTCCTCAAAATACTTCGTAGTATTTCTAAAGTGAACTGCAGCTTCTTCGTAGTAGCCCAAATAACTTTTTACCATCCCGAGATGATAGTCTATTTTATTTTTCAGATAATCGTTGCTTGAATTCCGAGAAAATTGATAAGCCTTAAGGTATTGCTCCAAAGCATATTTATATTGTCTCTTGTTATAATAGTAGATAATGCCTTTTCCGAGGTGTGCCCTTGAAATGATATCACGGTCACTTGATTTGAATGCCATCACGATAGCACTGTCGGCATAAGACAATTTGCGGTTTATGTCTTCGGTGTAGTATATGGCATCTTCATAACCTATAATCTGCTTTTTCCAATTATTTTCTTTTTTTGCTTTTTCTATATACATATTCACAAAAACCATTGCCCTTGAATCGTTTTCAGGGTAGTTTTCATACAAGTCTGAAATCGTCTTGTATGATAAACTTTGTAATTCCTGGGCATTTAAAAAAAAGAAGAACAAATTAAAAATCAGAAATGAAATCTTATGATGATAATGCATAACATTATGATATATTCAAATTTACCGGAAAAATCTATTACAAAATGTACTTGAACAAGCTTCGAGTTCGGCTCTATTCCTAATAAATTTCTAAATAATTAATTTTCAATTAGTTAAAAATAAATATAGTGGGAAGGATGTATATTTCATTACGTAGAAAACATATTTCTTTCCCACTATTGTTTTTCTCAACCTCGCAGTCAGTGTAATTTAGACTTCAGAATTCCAAGTGAATCAATCAGTAAATCAATTTAAATAAATCGTAAAATATTATGAAAAAAGTCAAAACAAGAGTCGTAGAATTCATCAGCTATTTCTTTATACTGTTGTTTTGTTATGCCAGCATCAGTAAAATAATGGATTTTGAAAATTTTCAGATTCAGATTTCGGAATCACCTTTATTAAGTGAAAATGCTGGATTCATACCTTTTGCAATCATTATTTTGGAATTAATCATTGCTGGATTATTGTGCTATCGGAAGACCAGAAATGTAGGATTGATTGGAAGTTTTATTTTGATGCTCATTTTCACAGGTTATATTTTTTTTATAATCCGCACCTCTGAAAATCTCTCTTGTTCATGCGGAGGAATTTTGGAAAAAATGAGCTGGCATCAGCATCTGTATCTTAACATTGGATGTGTCGTTCTTTCTGTTATCGCTTTAGGCTTAAATCTAAGATACAGCAGGCCTGCTGAATAAGTATGTTACCGTAATTACTTACGGATGATTATGATTGGAATTTGTTATTAAAGTTTAACCTTAGAATTAAACGGCCGAAAGCTGTTTAATATCCCGAAAATTAAAATGTATTTATTAACAACAATTTGTTTGAGAATATGTAGAATAGGATATTTTGGTACGACAAGATTCGTTAATCTATGGGTATAACTAATTATTTTACCTAATTAATCGTACTTCTCAGGCAGGTTTTTAAAGTTTTTATGGTAATCTTTTTTGATGTATAAAAAGACCAATAAAATGAAATTCAACCAATTTTTGAAAATCAATGCAGTAGCTATAGCCGCTGTTATGTTTACGGGTGCTACGATGTCTTTTAAGATCATAGAAAAAAAGACAGCCGACCAACAGTTCTATTACAATAGCACAGATACTTCTGCAGGTGCTTTCTCTCAAGAGTCCAACTGGGCAGTTGGAGCAGGTTCATCATGTCTGACCACAGGAAATAAACCTTGTACGATCACAGTTCCGGAAGGACAGGATCTGGTTGATGTGATCGGAGGAATGACTAACTCTCAAGTTCTTGCTATTCATCCGAGTGAGAGAAGACAGTAATAGTCCTTTCAATCAGGATTTAAAAGTAGGGTTGGCAATAATTTGCCAACCCTATTATTTTTTATCTTGGATTCTGTGGCATTCCAGTAAGTGTAATAATATCTTCAGGAATAGCTATGGCATATCTCAGATCATTGGGTAGCAAAGTGTAGGTTTGCCCATTAAAAGTTCTGGTAAGCGTAATATTCGCGCCATCACGATTGTACCTTTTTAGATCAGGCCATCTTAGTCCTCGAATCAAAAGTTCTTTTCTTCTTTCTTTTAAAATAATATTTAAAGCATCTGTCTGTGAATTGGCAGTCATCGGAATATACGTTCCTGTTTTCCATCTTTTGACAAGCAGGTTATTGAGATAACTCATACCTTCCTGAATCTTATTCAATCTTACATTGCATTCTGCTGCCATAAGATAAAGTTCATCGGTTGCCACACTTACGATTGGCCCATTGACATTGTTGTAATAGCCTTTGAATAGAACTTCATTAGCCATATTCTTATTGAAAAAAACGGTTTTTCGTAAGTCATTGTTATCATACATCTGGTAAATGTGATCGGGAATCTTTGCCGGAATCAGATGAGATTCATATCCCATAGCTGTCCACAAAAGAACTTCCTTATTCATTTCCTCAATGGGATAATCAGCATTGGGATTCAGGGTATTAAAATCCATCAGGTCACTATTGATGCTCAATGCCTGCTGAGTGTTTTGAAGCGCATTATTATAGTCCCCCATAAATAGATAGGTACGAGCCAATAGACCATAAGCTGCGGCTCTCGATATGCGCATACCGGAAATTTGCTTAGGTAAAAGCAACGGTATTGCAGTCTGCAGGTCACTGATGATCTGATCATAGGTCTGCTTTACCATTGAACGCACTGAGGGGATATTCATATCAGGGTCTAATCTTAGTGGAAGTCCTAAATCTGTTCCGGCGGTTTGAGGATTATAAGCCGGACACCAGATCTGAGCTGCGTCAAGATATCGGAAAGCACGTAATGCCAACGCTTGCCCTCTGATATTATCAGCCTGTTCACCTGTGAAGTTTTTATCCTGCATATTGAACAATACCGCATTACAGATATAAATACTCCTATAGCAGGTAGACCAATCGTTTCCTGATGAGATGGGACTCGCCACATTATCCGGCATCCATATATGAAGACGCTTGGTAGCCTCGAAGCTCAAACCATTGTAATCCGCATCTGTAAGATAGTGATCATCCGAACTCGTTTCTCCACTCGAAGCAAAATCCACATTCAGGAAACCATAATTGTTGAGAAGCATCTGGTTGTCTTCCAATCTATCGGGAGTCGCCAGCTTCAGGTCAGACTTTTCGTCTAAAAAATCACTACATCCAAACGAGGTCAGAGTTAATGATAATGATATTACTAGTATTTTAATTTTTCTCATTTCTATCAATTTTAAAATTTAGCTTTTAATCCTAATGTAAAGGTCATAGTAGGTTTTAAGGTATTATTTCCCAAATTGAAATCAGGGTCGATTCCGCTTTTACTCTTTTGCCAGAGTAAGCCGAGGTTGCTGACATTGGCGTACAACTGAAGACTTTTAAGCGGTAAATCACGCCATTGCTTTTTATTGATCTCATAGCCAAGATTGATGTACTGCAGACGAATATGGTCACCTTTTTCAATCAATGCAGCCGATCCTGCATAGAAGGCATCCCTGTTGGAATTCGTCTGATATTGGTTGGAAGGAACATTGGTGAAAGCTTCATCACCTGGCTTCTGCCATCTTTGTTCGTAATCAATGTGACCGTTCCACTCCCTGAATAAGCTAGTGTAATTAATAGATGGTCTTCTGAAATAATAACCCAGCTTATAAGTAATTCCTACATCAAGGCTTAATTGTTTGTAAGCAAAGGTATTCGTGAAGGAACCATAAACAGTAGGTATTGCAGAACCGAAATACTGAAGGTCTTTAACATCAGCTCCCATTATCTTGGCGTAATCCTTACTGACCGCTCCATTCAGATACCCTCTTGGATCGCCTGTCTGAGGGTCGAGTCCCTCCCATTGATAACCAAACATCGAATAGACTGGCAAGCCTTCAATTCCAGATATGGGAACAGAAGCAATAACAAAGTTTCTGGCAACGGTACTGCTCGGATAATATTTCGTCACTTTATCTTTGTAAGTACTGAAGTTAAGAGTAGTGAGCCATCTGAAAGATTTATTGATATTGATGCTTTTGAGTTCCACATCAACGCCTTTTCCTTCAATTCCTGCAACATTCCACACAAGACTACTCAATCCGATGGTATAATCCAGTGGAACTTGTCCGAAAAGATTTTCTCCTTTTTTCTGAAAATACTCTACAGAGCCCGAAATTCGGTTATTTTTGGTTGCAAAATCCAATCCTGCATTGATCATTCTGACCGTTTCCCAACGAAGCTTGGGATTGTAATAGTTGTCAAATCTCGCCATCTGCTCCTGAGTATAGGTTGAAACACCGAGTAATGCCATCGTGGTTACGGCAACCATTGCAGGATTGATATTTCCGTTGAAACCGTATGAACCTCTTAGCTTCAAATTTGGAAGCCAGTTTACGGTATAAAACTTCTCATTGGCTACATTCCACGAAATACCTGTTGACCAGAAGGGATTCCATTGGTCATTGGTCTTCAACCCAAACAAGTTGCTGGCATCACGTCGAGCACTTCCGGAGATGGTATAACGGTTATCAAATGTGTAGGATGCATTGGCATAGACCGATACAAAACGATTGGTGGATTCCCTCAAAGAGTTCATATTATCGATAAAGCCTGTACCGCCTGCAATGATTGGAAACCTCTTGCTGAGGTCTACCATTCCAAACGAAAGGTTGTTGGGGTCATAGCCATAATAACGGTTATTGCCCGACTGTGAATTTGCATCTCTTACCTCGCTTCCCAAAATAGCTGAAACCTGATGTTTGCCAAATCCTCTGTTAAAGTTGAGCTGTCCTCGGAAATTATTGATCAGCAATTGCGAGTTGGTCTTATCTATTATTGCTCCTTTGGGTACATTATACGTAAGACTGCCATCAGAATTGATGACCGTGAACCTGTTAACATAATCCCTTACAAAGTAACTTTCTTCATCATACAGTGTATTGGAAAGTCCTGTGGTTCTTTGATACTGATATTTTATATCAACATCCAATCCTTTTAATATTTTGTAGTTCAATCCTGCATTGAGAATGATCTCTGAGCTTTTGCTTTTGGCTGAATTATGCTGCCAATCGGTAAGCGGATAATAATTCCAATCTAATAATTTTCCGTTGCCTAATGCTGATTTATATCCCTGCTCATACGATTTTGAAACTGCCAATGCGTTTCCGAATGCGTCCGCCATCTCCATATAGGGAACAGCATTAGTTTTCATAATAATACTTCCATAAGCACTTCGACCGCTTTGGGTTGCGGAATGGGTAAAGAAGATTCCGGTGTTCAGAGTAAGGTTTTTAAGAGGTTGCCAGGTATTCTGGAAGCGCAGATTCACACGTTCATATTTTTCTCCAAGATTTCCGGTATTGTCATCATACCCCAAAGATGATGTCCACGAAAATTGAGGAGCTCCACCAGCCATACTCAATGAATACTGCCTGTTCTCCAAAGGTTGATACATATACTTTCGGTATTGGTCACGGGAATCAATGATCTTCAGACGTTCTATTTCATTTCGTACATATTCAGATGAAAGCAGTCCTTTTTTTTCCTTATTCAGAAGGTCAACCACAGGAGACAATACGGGGTGGCTGGTAGAATTGATATCGGTGTTGTAAAAATTCTTTTTGAACAGCTCCTGTTCCACATCAATAAAGTCTGCACTGGACATCACTTTCAGATAATTAAAATCCGGTTTTGGACTGGTCATTAAGTACGTACTGAAATTGATGGTCACAGGCTGGTTGTATTTTGCCGTTTTGGTAGTGATGACAATCACACCGTTGGCTGCCCTTGCTCCCCATATACTTGCGGCTGCGGCGTCTTTGAGAACAGTAATGCTTTCAACGATATTGGGATCTAGGTTGCTGATATCTCCATCATAAGGAAAATTGTCAACCACAATCAAAGGCGTTTTAGGTCCTTGAATGGTACTTAGACCTCTGACCATAATTTGTGCTCCGCCTTGGGATGTCCCTTTATTGATGACAATACCGTTGGCTGTTGCGGCTAAACGGTCAAGAATATTGGTTGACACCTGTGTATTCAGGGCAGAATTACTCACCGATGAGAAAGAACCTGTGGAGCGTTCTTTAGGGATTTTCTGATAACCTGTCGTGAGTACTACCTCATCAATTTGGGCTATCTTCTCTGATAAATTAATTTTTAATGGTTCTTTCAAAGGAAGCTCCAAAACAATGACCTGTTCTTCATAACCTTTTCCAAGAATGACAAGATTGATTTTTTTATCATTGGTGCTAAGACTGAAGTTTCCATATCTGTCTGTCGTGGTCAATGTCTTTGAATTTTGTATGGCGATGGTTACACCTATTACAGGTAAGCGGGTTGTTTCGTCGATAACACTTCCCGTAAACATCTGCTGTGCCATAAATGTTACACAATAGCATAGGACGGGAAGCACTAATAATTTCTTCATAGTCTGATATAGTTTTGCATTAATGTAAATTCAATAGTTTTTCGAACGGTGGGAATGTTTAATTCCGCTGGTCTCTGATGACCATCATCAGAACCTGACGTTCTTGGGATATCAGGTCCAGGTCATATTTCTGAAGCTCTTTTTTTAAGGTGGCAATATCTTTAACCCCAGAAACTTCAATATCCACATTACCTGTGTATCCCGTCTCATCGATAAAAAGTTCCTTGATATTAATTTCACCGTTCAGCATATTGATCATATTTTTAAGAGGTACATTTCTGAGGATGGATGGTGTCCGTGGAAAGGTGGAACGTTTTTCTCCTCCCTTGGTTGCCAGTTTGTCTTTCGTGCTTGTTCTTACTAATACAAGACATTTTACAGGTCTTTTCTCAAGGGTTACGGTATAGCCTGAATAACGATTGAGGTCTTCCAGCATATAATTGTAGAGAGAATCAGATTTCTGTTCCGGGATGATGAATTCGTAGTTGTAAAGGTTGGTTCCATCATTTGAACCGTCTGCTTTTTCTATCGGCATTAGTTGTTCAAGTTGATTGACCTCGATAATCATCCTTTTTTCCGTGAAAGATGTTTTATCCTGTTGTCTGAAAAGTTCAAATCCTATGGCATAATACATATCCCATAATGGCAGATTGGTAAACTGTCTGCCGTGAATTTTTCCTAATGCTGTCTTGCGATACGTTCCTCCTGCACCAATATCAGGAATTTGCCCTTTGGCAAAAAATGAATAATTGAGGAGTTGAACATTTCTTTGACGGTCGTAATCTTCGGAAAGCATCAATGGTCTTGCCCTGTCCATTTGGATAATGGTCTGCAGTGATGATTTGTCTCCGTTTAAAACTTCATTAATGGACTGCTCAGTCAGTTGTCCTGCATCAGTGGAATTGAATAGTTTTCCGTCTTTGATCCATATAATGAACGGAACACCTGCGTGCGGAAATAGTTCGTGAAGCTTTTTGTCTTCGTAAGTGGACATCATACTCTTATGCTTCTTTCCATTTGAAGAAGAGAAGAATTTTTCCAAAGCGGCCTTATCCTGACTGCTTACAGGAAGTATTTTTACCTTGTCCCCAAACTTTTGCTGTAAAGCTTCAATTTTAGGAAGATTCATCAAACAGGCACTGCACCATGTACTCCAGAAATCGATTAGGATTAATTTGTTCTTATCCTCTGAAAGATTAATCGTTTTCCGTGAATGATTAACCACTTGTATGGGCAGTGACCAAAAGCTTTCGGGAAGCGGATCTCCGATTTTAAGAGACTTGTTCTGGGCAAAGGACGTGTTCGCTATCACAAGAGTAAACGCAAGGGACATAGATCCCCTGCAAAAAATATTTTTCATATTTTTGAATAGGTTTTTAATGATTATTAATGACTGATTATGCTCTTTCCTGTGGTCTGCAAACTGAGGAAAGGGCTTTTTCTTTTTCTAATGGTTGCTGTAAATTATCTGTTTCTTGATATTTGTTTTTAGTTGCTGTTTGAAATGATATGCTTGGGAGGAGACTTCCTTAGTAGAGAAAAATCCTCCTGCCCAAACAATCGTAAAAAAATTAATATGAATGAAAATCGTGTCCCGTGAAAGCTGTAAAGCCGCAATGAGTTGTACACCTCATTGTAAAATGTCATAAGTGAGAATTTACTTTACCACAAAGAAAACAGCTACCCTATTTTGCAGTACATTTTTATACTAAATTTCCTTTGTTCTGAAAAATAATTTGGAAAATTAACAGAAAGCAAGTACTTTTAAAGTGTGAGTTTAAAGCGTAATCTGGCTTCCTTTAATTATTAAAGGAATTTCGGAGTATATCGGATGTATTAGTGAGATATTTTCCTCACCTATTTTTATTGGGCTATATTGATATAGAGAGCTGTAGTTTTCTACAATGCTCACTGGCTACCCTGGTGGGCAAATAAGCAGAATCGTTGAAAAGATCGTTCTCATAAATATAGTTTTATATATAGGGAACGATGTATATATGTAAGAGAGCTGTGCAAAAAAAAGCAAGGAGCGGTCTCACACTTTCAATCCGAGGGTGTCCTACGACCCTAACAATAAAATATTGTTTGCAAATGAAAGCTTGCGTGAGAACCGCTCGCATGCCGTATGCAAAAGTAGAAAACTTTTCGACATGGAGCGATTTCACGATACTCTCGTCTGCTAATAGGACTTTACGGAACGAGAAACATCGTTACATGGTTAAATTTTAACCAGTTATATTTTATAATCGCTTGAGCAAATATAGTAATAATTATTAAATGTGGCAATATAACCACAAAAAAAATAAAAAAATGAGTGATAATTTCACAGCTACTTATAAAGCAATAGGTAAAGCTTTAAAGAAAAAAAGAAAAGAAAAGGGTTTAACACAACAACAGTTGGCCGATGGGGCGGAAATTGATCGTTCTAAAATTAGTGACATGGAAAATGGTAAGGAGGATTTTCAATTTTCTACACTATTAAAGCTGTGTAAGGCATTAAGTGTAAATGTTGCTGAAATTTTCAAAAGTTGAGTATCGTAAAGGAAAGTTTTCCTAAATGAATATTTCATCAAGTTTTAATAAAAACCCAAAATAATTAGGGATGAAAAAAAATTAACAACCATGAAAAATTACTCATACGAGAATAATTGCAAATATATTTATTTACTTTAAGCTAGCAATTTCTTTATAATATCGAAATCTTTAAAATATTTTATATCAATTGAAAAAACTATGGATTGACAATATACTTGGTAACTAGGATATGCAATTGAAACATTTAAAATCATTGTAAAATATGGTGATTACATAATTATTTACTTAGTTATGCAACTTTAAATATATATCGAGTTATCATCTCTATTTGTCCGATTGATTGAAAATGGGCGTAAGTCTCTATTATTTTCTCAAGATGTTCTTTATCCTTACACACAACGTATTTCTGTGCCTGATGGAACATTGCTAGGTCTTTAAATAAATAAAAAGTGATATCTTGAACATTTTTTCTCTGAGAATCATTACAGATAAATGTTTCATTATTACCAATTGGCAAAATGAAATTTCCGAAGTCATCAAGATTATTAACATCACTTTCTATCAAAGGTACATCTCCTAAAACTGATGTGATATTTGGATTTGAGTTTACATAACTGTTATTGTGAACACGAAGCAATTTTTCTTCGCTTACATTGAGATTGTCATAGAAAGGAAGGAATGGGAAAATTAATTTTTTAGTATGTCTGAACAATTCCGAACTTAATAGATGATTCATAGCTTCAGTGTGATCGGAGCCATCGTCTTTTTTAATGACTATGTTTACTGGTAATCTTTCATAAGGATATTCTTTGTCTTTGTCAGCAAAGAGACTATCATTTGATGGTAAACGCCACTTCATTGAAGAAGCCATTATCAATATAGATGTTAAGGTTTCTTCAGTAATAATTCCTGAACGTGTTATTTTTATTAAATCTTTTGAGAACATTTCATCAAGTTCTGCATAAAGTTTTTCCATACTATCGTTTGGCATTCCTTCAAAGTACAATGTATTTCTGTTCATCTCAAAGAATACTGACTTAGAACTTCTTTTTGCTTTTGCAAATGCTCCTTTTTCTTTATCATACAAGTAAAGCATATTACTTTCGTCGGCAAATCTTTTGATAAGAAATTGAGGAATGTAGTGGTGTCTTTTTGATAATGTCATAGGCTTGCAATATTACTTAATTATCTTTATTCTTTTTTGCTTCAAGTTCCTTTAGATATAGACGATACAAGCCTATTTCATTAAGTGCTAATCTGAATGCAGTACCATATATGGGTGGGGGAGTAAAAAGCTCGAAAGTATCACAATCAGGATCACCATCAGGAATATTATATTTAGTTTTAAGATTGGGCGGTCTTTTAGCAATCTTATTAGTTTTTATACTTTCCAAAATTTCGTATGTAGCTAATATTAAAACTGTGGACTCACCGAATGATGTTAGTTTATCAACATAAAAGAATTGTTTATCTTTTAAGATTACTGGTGGGCTAAAAAGATTTATTATTCTAGAAAGTGAAAGTAAAAATTTCTGTTTCATCCTCAAAGGCTCTTCCGCTTTTACAAAGAACGGTCTTACAAAGAAAAAGAAATCATTTTCTTTTAATTTCTGAGCCATATAAAATTTATCATAAAAGTAATAAAGTGCTTGAGCTATATGAATTCTTCCTTGTTCGAAACATTGATCAGCAAATGATTTTATATCATTCAGAACATTATCATACTTAGAATTTTCAAAAAAATTGGCCATCAAAAAATCTTCTGGATTCTCCTTAAAGTCATTATAAGCTGCATTTTGAAGTTTTTCCAGAATATTTATAAGAGTGATTGGAGGATTTGGAGAGTTCAGCGAAAAGTACGCTATAATAATCTTTTCAAATGCTGAAGCCGGGTATATTCCATAAAATTTAAATAGCTCATCAAAAAAACAATAAGGGTAAAATGGTCTGTTGCTTAATATGCTGGGGTTTACATCAGACATGTCATTTTCAAACAAATATTCATCGATAGCTGAACTTAGAAATTCATCTATCGCTCCAAAGGTCAAATTAAAAGATTTAATACTTGATAGTCCACATATAGAAATGATTACAAATTTTCGTCCTCCATTTATAACATTTCCATCGACTAAAACATCCATAGGTTTTTCTATTATTTCTATAGAACTTATAGAAAATTTTTTATTAGGTGATCTTGCAGTTTCTTGTACAACATTATAATCAATATCATCGTCATTAAGTAATTCAAGAGCGTCTGCCCAATATTCTACCATTTCCGCACAATTTTGGTGGTTGTTTGTATTTATTGGAAATGCATCCAAGCCTTTTGCTACCGCTAATATAGTTGTTGCTTTAAATCTGTCACAAAAGTTTAGAGCAAACTGACGAATTCCTGCGAAAGTTGCTATGTTAGTCAAATAATGATAGTATTCATGTATGAATATAGACTGCTGTTCACCAATACTTAGATCGCTAAGGAAAGTTGTTAAATTTTCGATGTCGAATCCATCAAGACAAATGTAAAATCGGTCCGGCTAATATTTTACTTTGGTAAGGTCTATATATTGCATAAAATGAAGTTTTTAATAAGAGTTTAGGCTTTTCAGATTTATAAATTCTTAACATAAAGATAAAATATTGTCTCTATAACTTGGTAACCAGTCATAAATAAATATAAATTTTAATTTTAGGAATATAACGATTAGGAAAATGTATAAAGAATTTTCTAATTAATAAAAAAAATGTACCTTTGGTTAAAGCTTTTACAGAAGCTTGCCACTTGTCTTAGCGAAACTGTTTCAGTGCTGTAGTAATAATTTTATATACCAATAGCGAGTTTTTAATTTGAAAACTTGAGAGGCAGGTGTCATTTTTTCGATTTAAACTAGTTATTATGGTCTTAAAAATTAAGGGCTATACTGCTGAATATATCAAGCGTATGGCAAAATCAATCAAAAAAGCAGAAAGCATCACACACGCTGAAGCCTTAGAGAAAGCCTCTATAAACTGTGGTTTTCATTCCTGGAAGAACTTTCAAAACCAATTAAAAAATGTTGCCTCAATTCAGAGACAGGAAACTGTTAAGACTCTTAACAAAGATCCTTATAGAAATTTAATTGTTGCAGCGGTTAATGAACTTTTACAACAGAAAAAAATCAATTTTGATGTTGATAAGGAACAGCCTGGAAAAGCTGGAGATATGGATGGACATTTTTTGACAAAATTATTTGGACAGCATTGTGCTATTCTTTGGAGAGAGATTAGCTACCAAGAACTGATAATTACTGTCTGGTGGAAATATGATCATTCAAAAAATCCGCAAGCTAATCTAACAGGAAATGAGAGAGAAAATTTTAATGATACTCCGCTAGCAGACAAAAGGCATTATAAAAAGTTTGTAGGAGCTGTAGTGTATGGATGGCTGGAAAGATTAACCGACAATTATCTGATGGGAAACGACAGCGAGCATATTGGTAAATATTATGTAAGAAAAGGAGAGAAGATAAAACTTGAAGAATTACCTTTTGTAAAACCTGAAGGATATCAAGCTGATGGGAAATTCTATCACTAGAATAAGGTCGGAAAACTATTTTTCCGACCTTATTTTTACTCAGGCAAAAAATACTGTATTTTATTATTTTATTTATATTGAAGAAACTCATCTCTTAGCATATAAGCTTTGGTGGAGCTTTTCTCAATCAGAAAATCCAGGATAAATAGAAAATCTTTCAAGACACTTCTGTTTCGTTTTATCTTTGCACCGTATTTATAAAAAGCTTTTTCAATGAAATTATTTAGCAGATTAAGATCTGCTTCTATAGATTTTTCAGTTTTAAGCATAGGTGCAATCCACGATATGGATTCAGGCATAAAATTATAAAAAGCGATACCGTTTAAGAATCTTATTGAAGAGTTAATTCGGTTAAATCCCCAATTTGTAATCAAGTCTTTATAAAACAACTGTCTGTCTTCAATAAAACTACATTTTTCTACACTTTCCTTCCAGTCAATATCTAATAACAAAAAAGGAAAAAAATTACCATTCCTATTCTTCAAAGACCAATCCTTCAGAACCTCCCAAAGTACCCAAAACTTTCCTAAGTCAATTCCTCTTGCCAAAATAAACTCCTTGATTAGTTTAAGGATAAATTCTTGAAATTTATCCGTCTTTATGTTTTGCTCACTGCTAAATGTTAAATCTAAAATAGTACTAAAAAGAGGTTTTGAAAACTCAAGTGGCTGACTTAATAGATATCTTGGGTAAAAAAATATAAATGCACTTCTACTGTCAAGATAATCCGAATAACTATCTACTTTTTGATCGTTTAAATATTCCAAATGCATCTGTAAAATTTCCTGTATAAACTGATGGTGTGCGGGAACATCAGTTTTCCACGGAATTATACGTACAGCATCGTCCAGATACCAATGCGTAGCCATATCTAATGAAATATTATTTGTTTCTGTAGCAGTGATTGTCCCTGAAACTACTGACATTACTAATTTTTCAAACCAATCGTGATTTTTTTCGTTTAACTGTTCTAATGTTATTTCTTCTCGGTGATATTGTGCTTTTTTTCTTTTATATTCAAGATTTAGCTCTTTCTTTATCCTTATGAATTCAAGTAATCCAAACCAGCAATTTTTTACGAATTCTGGCTGATAAACTGATAAATCATGAGATATGCCTGCTAATAGAGAACAACGATCCCTTTCGTCTAGCCCTCTTAACAGTAAGCGAAAAATCAGCTCCTTTACTTTTAATTGAAATGACATATCAAGATTATACTTAAACAGGTACGATAAACCTCTTAAACCAGGACCACTATCTACAGTATCCAGATTCATTGGAGAAGAGTCTTTATCCGAAAGTTTACTTTCTCCAAGACTTACAACTGTTTCGCAACACCAAGATAACTCATCTGGTAATAGATGATCTGAGAAATCCCGCAAAGCAACGGCCGCCATACTTACAGGAGTAACCATAAAATGACGTTTACCTTCCAATTTTAGTATAAATTCATAACCGGTTTTCCAAGTCTCATAATTGTGATTTGACATAATAACATTATCATAAGCATTTCTTGCCCACACAGCATTAACAGAAGGGTATTCCTCTTGACCAAAACTATTAACCATCTGCATAGTTTCTGTATCATAACCAGGGGATAATTGTAAAAGCTTATTTTCTCCTTCTTCTTCAACTATTTTAGTAGCGTATTTGCGAGCATCCATATCAAATAAAAACTTCTTAAAACCAATATTATCTGGATGGAGATTTTCCCACATAAAATCTATTTGTTTGAAAAGAAGATCATTAAGCTTTCGCTCATAAAAAATATAATATGCTACAAAGCCAACTAAGCCAACATAATATTTTTTACGATGGAATCTGTTATTTTCCATTACACGTTCTCTCTTTTCATAATCGTCATCCGGATAAAATGAACCACCTACCATTTCTGATGTTGATCTGGATGAATCCCATTCAAAAAAAACAGGAATTCCGAGTAAAGAGACAGAATATTCATCCAGCACAGATGGATATGCTTGTATAACACTTGAAACAATTCCTAATACGGCAACATTATTTGATTCTAGGATCAGCCTTTTCAGATAATTTTGTACAGTTTTTAATTCTTTTTCTCCTAAATCCAACATAGATTTTTCTAAACCCATCAACAAAGAGGTTAAAACGTGATTATCTACATTAAATCCTCTATACATTGACCAATAGTAAGTGGTACCGCAGTACATTTTCTCTTTACCGTTTTCGAATTTAATCTTAATTTTTTCTAATCCATCATCATCTGCAGACAATATCTTCCAGTTGTAGTCAAAGGCTGTGTTTAAGAATGGAATGATAAAATCCAGAGCTTTTTCTGGATGATATAAAAACATCCAGTAAAAAAAAGTATGATAACCACTTGGTAATCCATAATCATAATCCAAATCTTTATCTAATCCAAAATCATTATGTTTAGGTTTTTCATCATGCCAGCCGCTAAAAGGACCCTTTGAGCGGGGTTCTATTTTCTTGCCCCACTTTTCGGTTGCCATTTTCAGAACTTCGTCCGGAAAGAAACGGCATATTTGATCTGAAGTTAAACCATTAATAATGTAACTTCTAATCTTATACAAAACAGCTTGGTTTGTCCATCTCGTACTAGATGCATGTGGATTTACGCACGATTGAATCAAATTGCCAACAAGTATGGTATCTGCTTCAGTCAATTTAAAAAGAATATCTAGGTAAATTTTGAGATAAGAATAATCAGCCTTTCTAAAGTATCCTATTGATTTTATTGCTTGAGATCTATATATCAAATCTTCCAACAGAAACGCAGCACTTTTTGCACCAGAAGGAAGTACATCTTGATTAAACTCTTTTAGCTGCGCAGACCATGATACTATTAGTGTAAGATATTTTATTTCAAATCCAGGAATTTTTATTAATTCAGTAAAATTCTCCTGGATAAAATTGATAATGTAATCCCATCCAGTTCCTACTGGAAGTAAGTGATCAAAGTCTCTTTTAGTCGGATCCATTTTTTTGCATCCTGTTTGAAGTAAAAAAATAATTCTTTCAAGTAAACTCCCTGAATTATGCAGAAATTGATCTTTCAAACTATCTAAGATAATATTTGCATGATTAGATCTAAGAGAAACAATTAATAAATCATCTTTCCAAGCTTGTGATAAATCAGGGTCATTAAGAAGTTCATGTACAAAAGTAATTGACTCTTCAGGTTCACTTATATAAAGTTCTTCCATCCACAACCGAAATGCTCTTTTCTGTGATGGTGTAATGCCCAGCGTAAGAAGGAATTCTTTTGCACTAGTGGATATAGATTTTTGCTTTCGTATATATCTAATTAAAGCCCAGTCCTCCAGCATATCATGAGATGGGCAAAATGATGGTTCATCCGCCTGCTTATCAACTTGGAGAATATTATCGCGAACAAGTTCTCTAGTTATTTCCTCATCGGCAACATAAGTTGTAAAAAGAGTTATTTCCGTGGATCTTTTAACACATATATTGGAAAAAACAGTACCTCGTTTTGTGGAATTATCTTCTACAATATGCTTCCACATTAATATTTTAAACTGCTTTTCATCTAAAGCCTCTTCACCTGAAAGTACTGGTAATATTCTTAGAGCTTTATCCAAGTAATAGGGAGTACGTAATAAATGATTAATTTTAGAATTATCAAGCAAAGAATTGAGTTCGGGAAACCTTTCACGTATCATTGAAATTTCCTGATCATTAAATTCGTCGACTTGTATATAGCTAATATTATCAGGTAGTTCAGTATAAAAATTAATTTTAAAATTCTGGATAAGGTAATCCCGCATTGTTAAAACTATCCCAGCATATTTATTTTTATTAATTAACTGAAGTAATTCTTTAAATGCCCCAAATTTTCCGGACTCCAATAATTTTTCAAAACTCTCTATCCAAAATAAAAAATATTTGTTCGACAATGGACTATCTAGAATTTGCTCCATACTTGCACTGCATCCTGAATTCTTTAAAGCCTCACTTAATTTTTCACAATAAAGATTTTCAGCTGTAAATGATAAAATGGTGTGATCACCTGATAGCTTTAAATTCGATATCGCTGATTTAGTCAAAGCCGACTTTCCTACGCCTGGTTTTCCGTGAACTACTATTAAATTATTATTTTTTAAAGATTGTAAAAGCTCTGTACTATCACGTGGCACGTTAAAATCACCTACTGTTTCATTCGTTTTTTCGATAGTCGTTTTCTCATTCTTTTCCATTTCTGAATAGCTGGTCACTACTTCCTTATTAGTCTCTGGTACGGCCAAACGGATGGGTAGAAATTTTTCTACCTTATTCAATAATTCATTATAAGCCAATACTTTGGTGCATATAAAGATATCTTTATCTTCATAATCGTGGATGATTCCTGTAAGATAAACATTATCATAAAGTATGGCATAAGCTCCACTGCCGGATAGCCCACTAACATTTTCTAATGCTCTTGCATCAAAGGTATCCAGAGCTACTTCTGACCTAAGAGAGAAGTGCTTTGGGTCTGCTTTCTCATCCTCATTAAACTTCAAGGGAAAAAAGCGATCCTTATCTTGATTATTAAAGCTCGCAAATCCCCTTATTTGATAATTTTTAATTGATTGATTTGTATCGATAACTTGACAGAAAAACTGTTTGCCGGTAAGTGAGATAATATCTTCTTTCGGTAAAATCAATAGTGCCATATCTTCTTCATCGCTTTCAGACACTAAGACAATATCCGTATCAACTAGCGTATAAGTATAGAATGTTGATGTTTCTTCATTAAAGATCTCATCTAAAACGATTCCCGTTTTTATTATTTCTTTATCAAAATTCTTTCCTGCTAAACAGTGTTTGGCAGTAAGAACATATACATATTCTACATCCGGATCGGGAAAATATATTACTGCAGTACTTACCTCATTATTGCTTGATATTTTAACCGCTGCAAGCTGTTGTATATTTTTTTTCATAAATCATCTTTTAATGGTAAATAAGCAAGTATTTTACTATTGGAATCCAATTCCGAATAACTACACTCAAATTTATGATTTTCAAATGCATTTATATCCACAACAAACATATTTCGTAGTTCTTTCGTATCGCAAGCAAAATGAATATTTAAAATTTCTGAACTCCTTTTGTCCTTCATCAATAATCTTACAATCGCTTCTTTATCCGGATGTCTGTTATGTATGCCATTACCCGTTACAACATAACATTTTGTATTGACTATTTCTAAAAGTTCAGAACTTGTATTTGCTTTGCTTCCATGATGAGACAATTGCATAAATTCAACTTCAATTGGATTTTTTTTACAGTATCCCAAAGCACAAAGACTGTTAATTACATCAGAAGGATGACTATCTGCGAGCAATAAAGCTTTCAAGTCTCCGAATTCAGCTAGTAAAGAAATGGAGCTGCCATTGATAGGGTCTGTATCCTCAGTAAATTCGGCAGTTTTTAGTTCTTCTATCGTTTTTCTGTGATCCGATTTGTCTTCTGTTCTGCCTATTTTACCACTTGTTTCTTCTTTTCTCCATAACTCTGTTGCTGCAGCTTCCTTTTCAGGGGTTGGTGAAAGGAAGGTCATTTTAAATCCAGAGCATTCTACAGGAATTGTTTTAGTATTAATGGGAACTGTTGAAAGGAGATTTTTTTCAGAAAGATAATCTCTTAATTTAATACCATCACCTACTGAAATCTTGCCATTAGAAGCCTTAATTACTTCAGGTGAATGGTTAAACACAAAATTCTTTACAACTTCATGCTTATTCGCAACTTTTTTATCTCTAACAAAACCTAAGACAGCTCCTATGTGATCACGATCTACATGTGTTATTATCCAGTTGTCAATCTGCTCATCATATGATATTAGGTCTTTTATTAATGGTCCAAAAGCATTTTTATATTCCTTACCATATCCGCCATCAATTAATATGTTATGCCATTTGGTATCTGTTCCTAAAAATCTGATAAAAATCGCATCCCCTCCAACTATATCGAAGAAATGAAAACTGATTTGATGTGTTTTTTGAATCATAAAGTAATGTTTTGTTACATTTTTTCTTCTTTCTAAAATAACAAAATACCTTGATAAAAATGCAAGTTTATAGATCAATTAAACGGAATGTCAGATCAATCCGCTCTTTCATTGGTATATTAGATTTAGCAATTCGATGTTCTCAATTTTCCTGTAAATCACCTTTCAAAATTAGTAGTGATCCGTTAGGAAGAGGAAGACTGTATTTGCTTTGGTGATGGTCTTTTTTCCTGAAATCAAAATTTCGTGTTTGTCCGAGTCTTATAGATGCAATAACAGGTCGATTCTCATATCTGCTTTGCTTGTCTCTATGCCATATTCTATGGATGAAAAGAAATCTAATCTTTATTTACCAATTGATTGCAACCAAAACTATATTTCATAAAATACTGCTTACAGCACTATGTAACTTTCATAAAGGTTTATTTTTTTATAGCTGGTACACTTAAAATTATAGTTATTAAATTCTAATCTATCCAAAATCCGAAAAACAGCTAAAATAATAGCTATTAAATAAAAACAAGTATCTACGAAATAGACGGTATCTTCACAATTTATTTTATGAATCGTGATTATTAAAGTATCTTTCTGTTTCCTCGTTAAATTTCTTAACATCATCAGGGTTAAAATATCTTGTGTCACTTGAACTACCTTTCTCAAACTGCGTCGCTCCAAAACCATACAAACTAGACAGCACATTAGGATTGTAGGTTCCTTTTAGCATTGCAATGATGTCAAAAGCGAATTCGGAAAAATGGGTTTCTGAATGCTGCAGTAGAATCTTGAAATATTTATCATTTCCAATTTTCTTGCTCTTAGAAGTAGCCCAAAAAAGTAGTGAACTATTATTGTACGGTAGAGATTCACAACTCTCCTTTACCAATGATAACTTTCCGCTTATATATTTTTCATTGGTATCACCACGAAGGATATAACCACCATAAAAGCCCCTTAATGTTGATGCTTCCACAAGTTCATCCAACGCCACAAATTCCATTTCATTTTCTTTTCGCAGCTCAAAGAAAACAGTGGCACAAAAGAAATTTTTGGGCAGGTATAATTTTACAAGATGGTCTGTAGGTTCTACGTGCTCCATAAGTGGCTTTAGTTTTGCCAACTGTTCAACTGCCTTTTTTACAGCTTTTTTATTAAAAGCCGATTTTACTTCGATGACCCCTTGAACATATTCAACGGGAATAGCAAGAGATCTCCCTTGACTTGAAGAATCCGGGCTCCCATCCACCCAAAGAATCGGTGACTCTAGCTGGTCATAGATAATTACATCATAATGGACAAGATATTCAGAATTTGGCACCCCTTGGGAAATGATAAATCCAGCTGACACTCCATATCTTTTGGGTAGAAAATTACTTAACCATTTCCTAAATTCTGCTTCAGCCACAACACCGTGTCCAGTCTGCACCTGCCTTTTTTGGCTATGCATGCGGGCACTATCATAAGCTGTGAGCATCTCATCCCTTGCGATAAGGAACTGTTTCCACCCCAAATTGGGGATTTGTATTTTTAGTTTGGAGTGAGCGTTTTCCATATTGCATAGTTTGATGCCTTAATTTATAAATTTTCTCCCAATCCATATTTAAAATTCATACATGCTAAAATAGTTGTCGATTACTGGTTTTCTACTTTAATTTAAATATAGATTTCTATTTTAATAATGTTATGTAATAGTACATTTGAATATGCTAAACCGTATTGTTAAATAAACAATAGCTAACAATACAATAGTCTTAATCTGACACTCTTAAGTCATTTACACCCTCATCATTTCACTTATTGTTTTAGCAATCAGCATGTTGCTCAAGTATTCTTTTATTTTATGTCTATTATCACTATCGTTGTCCACCTCGTGATTGAAAATCTCGGGCGAAACCCGGAAATTCTTCCTATTAAGTGAATTTAAGGATACAATATCTCGTCGATCAAAAACATTGACCCAGTTACCCTTCAGTGACTTTGGATATTCCATTGGCGGATGTAGCTGCCTTTGAACTGTCTTAACACCAAGAGGTGAACCGATGGTAATTAAACCCCGTACATCAAATGCCTCGGGATCTAATGAGCGAAGAATATCATATGCTACAATAGTACCTAAAGAATGCGCGATAATGATAGTTGGCTCTTTTGTAAGTGCGCTAAAGTAGTAATCGTTGATAATTTTTCGCGCTTTAGGCACGACCAAATATGTCACAACATCATCAGTTGCTCTTTTGACACACCCATTGGAAACAGAATTTAAATGTTTATCTAATAGTCTTGTAATCGCAAGGGTAGCCCACCAGTTCTCAGGTCCGCGATCCTGTTGCTCAGCAGCTACCTCAGCAGCCACTTCTTTTTTTGAAATATTAGCATTTTCACGCATAATTTCAACCAACTCTTTTTCATAATTATCAATTTCTTTAAGCTGCTCACCAGGGCTGCGCATTTGATAGACACCATCAGCTATATCTTTTTTATAACGATCTCTTTGTATAATTAATTCCTTACCATAATATGGTAGGATTAAATTAAGATCATCAGGAAATTCAAGTTGTGCATTTTTAAATGACATTTTAAGCGCAGCTGTCCAGCCGTTAAGAAGTTCCTCCTGTGTATATTCTTCTTGAGCTCGGCCATGTATAAAAAGTAAATTCATGTTATAGTTCTTTAAAGTTATAGTTTTCAATTAAATACTCAAGACCTCTTAACGTAAAGGAGGTCCATAATCCAGGATGTAGTAAAGTTGATAAAGAATTGTGTGGATTCTCATCTAGCATTTTGAGATAGGACCATCCTTCAGTCAACACTGGGATGGGAACTTCCTTCTGGCTTTCGAAATGTTTATCTTTGTTGGAAAGCACATTTAATAATTTTATATCCCCAATAATATCATTAGGTTGACGCATATGGTTATAGACAGACGAAACTCCTTTATAGTTACCCTTTTGGAAATATGCATAGCTGGCAAATAGACCTAATATGGGGTCAAACTCCTTGTATCTTCGTAGATATTTTGCCAATTCTTCATTTCCTAGAAAAATCCCATTCTTCGCAGCCGAAATAATAACAGCTTTTCGCTCTGCTATTTCTTTATATAATTCTCGTTTATATTCGGTAAGCTCCTTTTTTAAAGAGTAATAGTCAACAGAAAGAAGTTCGCCTTTCTCAAAAATGACTGAGGCATGAAATCCATACAGAACATTTATTGCATAGCACCGTTCCTTATTCTCACCTATTAGTATCAGCTTGGCATTTCGATCCCCATTATCATCGAACCTAATTGACTGTGAAAAAAAATCATCTTGATAAAAAATAGTGCGATCTAAATCTGTATTATTGAAAACAACAGCATTCTTAAGTCCCGATATAGAAACAGAGGAAAATGAAGAATAACCATAGAATATGCCGGGCAAAAAAAATCTGAGATCGGTCCATCTTTCAGCCAGTTCAAAAGATTTATTAAAATTTGTATCTATAGAAACTAAAGATTCCGATTTATTTAAATCAAGGAATGCATTAAATTTCTCAAATACAGTCTTTTCTTCCTTAGATGTTTTTTCTTCTACACTATATAATGGGTTATCAGATTCAGAAATGGGAGAAAGGTCATCAAAACGTGCTAAGAAGCGCGGATCTCTTGATATTACTTCACCCATCGGAAACTGTGCACTTCTACCTTTTTTTTCCATTTCCAGTGGCACAGTCTTTTTAAGATAACTATTTAGTTCATCTGTCATCACAGCAGGAAATCCAGGTTTAATTTTTTTTACTTCTAAAATTACCTCCTTAACTTTGCCGTGAAGACACTCGAGAAGACATTCGCTGTATGTACTTCTATAAATTCCCTCTTCATCTCTTATATCCACTGAAATCTTTCCTGGCCAAGTAGAATAAAGAACATCAACTTCAGTAGAGGGATTAAGTTGCCTAAGATTGGGTAAAATAGCTTCTCCTGTGACCGCTCTCAGATATTCTGCATCAGAAGGAGAACGGCAAGCGTCTGAAATAAAAATAACATGGGGTACACCAGAAGAATAGGCAAGTGCCTTGTTTGTAGATACGCTTATACTGTCACTCGAATCCTCCATATACCCTGGTAATAGCCATACATCATTAGTGGCGGTACTTTCAACACCGTGCCCTGCAAAATAAATAAGAAGCTGATCTGTTTCCTGGATAATATCACGGATAGAACGAAGTATATCGATTCGCGAACAATTACCGGCAACGTTTCGGTCTCCAGGTTCATCACAAAAAAGAGAGGTTGTAAATCCTTGGCTAATAGCCCAGTCATTCATTGCTATTGCATAGGAAGAGGGTGTTGAGAGATAATCCAGATGAGGCACCTCATTAACACCAATTAAGATGGCATGCTTAATCATAATTATTATGGCATATTAGTTTTGTATCACCAAGTTAAGATTTTTTTTGCTAAGCATTAAAGAATATTTATTTGCTTTCACAATATATACCCTACTATAGAATTCAATAAAATTTATGCAATTAATTTGAAAAGCTCTTTTTCCATTCACAGGGAAATTAAATCTCAGTCAGTAACTTATAAAAAAAATAAACAAATGTAAATTCTCACACATCAAAGAATACCAATAAACGTATCATTAAATGTTAGTCAATCATTTCGTTTCCAACAGAATAAAATACTAAAATTCAAGCGTTTATTAATTTTATTTTCATAAATTAGTGTAAACTAAAAACATCTTGAAAATGAAAAACAATTTCCCTATCATGCGAGAATTGCTGACGATTCTTAATACCCAAGTCCAAACTCACTTTAACAATTTTTCCTCTCTGAATATATTTTTTTGGAGAAATTACACAAGATATAATAAAAATTTTGTGTAAAATCTATTGACGTAAACTTTGAAAATTAACAAGAAAGAGACAATTCTTGTATTCAAATATTTATAAAGAGCTTAAAAATATTACTCAAAAGGGTAATTGTTCACTTCTATAATAAAATCTAATTTTATATAAAAACTATAATTATGAAAGCAAAAATTACAATGACTTTATTGTGCATTATAAGTTGGTCACTTTTTTCTGCACAAAGAATAAAACAAGTAAAAAAAATAGAGTTTGACTACAAAACTAAGTCATTTAGAGGTAATGAAATTTATAGAAATTTGAAAGTTAATGACTGGGTAAGTATCTCAATAATTAACTTACCTAATGATAGAGATGTCTCTTCAACAATCTTATTTACAAACAGAAACCTTGAAAGTATGGATAATTTCCAGAACTATATTGCCTTTAGTAAAGATAATGCTTCAGGAAATATCAACAATCCGGTAGATCAAAATCAAAACCCTCTGAATGAGATTGAAGAGCAAGAAAAAAATACAGCAAAAAATGAGGCAAAACAAGAGAGGTTAGATGAATCTTTTCCCGAAAAGCAAAAGGCAATTCAAAGTGTGAAAACAACACAATCATCAAAAGAATTTGATGCTCAAATAAAAATGATTTTCAAAGACGAATCTAGTACTGTAAAAGAGGAAGTTGATGCTATTCTAAAAAAGGAATATAAAATCAATGAAAAAAATGCGCTAGAAGCATTAAACATTGGTAATGTTGAAAATTTCGTTAAAAAATATATTGAAAAAAATCCTAAAGGAGATTTGATATCAGAAGCTAATAAAGCCAAGGTCGATTATCAGTGGCAAAAAGAATTAATTGGGTATTTGAAAGATAATATGCAGAGTAAGATAAAAGCCAGAGATAGCATTATTAATAAAATGTATGAGGAAAATAAAGACCTGAACACTAATACATACACCCACAACTTACCAATTGTTAAAATTCAAAATTTTGACAGTACAGAATTTAATATTACAATTGAATCTAAAGATAAAAAAACTAAGGATCTTATTACATTACCCTTCAGAAATAACTGTGGTTTCAAACTTGATTTTAGTACCGGTTTTATTGTTAGTGGTTTGTATGATGAAAAATATGTGATTCGAGAAGGAACAGCGGTAGATAATGTGCAGATAAAAGAAGAAGTTTCTACAAAGCTTAACTTAGGAATCACACTCTTGGCTCACGCTTATTTTCGTTCAACCAACTTTTTTAATCCCGCAATTACATCCGGTTTGTCTGTCAATTTAGGAAATCAAAGTTTGAATTATATTTTAGGTGGTTCTTTATTATTAGGGGAAGACCAAAGATTTATTATCTCTTCTGGTGTAATGATGGGAAAAGTAAAAACATTACCAAACTACTACCAGACTGATGAAAACATTTCAGTAGATATTTTACCATTATCAAGTCAGCCACCACTAGTAGAGAAGCTGAAAACATCTTGGTTCTTAGGAATCACCTATAATTTGGGCATTTCCGGAAAAAGTAAGACAATTCAACTAAACTAAATGAAATTTATCAAAATGTAAAACTTAAGCTATAGCCAAGTTTGGTTAAACCAGGCTCATTTAAAATTCAAATATATTAACCATTAAATCCAATGATATGAGAGAGAAATACCTTGTCCTTAATACAATTGAGACATCATCGTTGCAACTTGCATTCATAAGAAGTATTCTAACAGATTATGCCTATGTTGAAATTGATAATACCTTTATTGTTAGTTGCAAAAAATCTATTAAAGATAAGTTAGCTACACAACTTGATGCTGAGAATATAAAATACATATTAGTTTATGTAAATGAGAAATCTGGTGGAGATGTTTACTGTAGTGGTGTTAATGCAAAAGATGAAAAAAAAATAAAAAGTATCATTCTCTAATTAAAAATCAGAGTTATGAAAAATTGTTTACTAATTCTAATACTTTTTGTTTACGGATTCTCCAATGCCCAATTTAAAGATATTTATCCTATTGGCGACCAAATAAATATCGGATATAAAAGCAGTATGGTTCCTGAAAAAGAGAATATTTTATTTGAAGCCAATCCAATTGTAAGATTACCTATTTACAATAATATAAAGACCAAATTGGAATCTGAAAATCCAAGAGCCTCAAAAGGATCAACACTATATTTGAATTTCAATCCTACAATCAGAATGTATAATGATAATTCCAAGCCTATTAAGACTCCTTCCTATAAAATCAGTTTAGGTTTTCAAAACATTATTAGACTCGACCCAACAAACAAGATTAAATATCATTTTCTAAGTTATGGGATAGAATCTGGTCATTACTCTAATGGTCAATCAAAATGCATTTTCGGAAAAAATATTGATGATGGAAGCGAGGATTGTAATAATTCATATTTATCAATTACAAATGATTCAAAGTTGACCGACTTAATCAATAGGGAAAGCGGGAATTTTTCTACGAACTTTTCTGAAGTAGCAATTAATTATCGAATAGTTGACTTAGCTGATGATTACAAACCTAAGCAAGGAATTTCTTTCTTATTAAAATATAATAGATTTCATAATAATCTCCTCTGGTTAATTTCAGATCTTGGAGGATATACTCAGGAAGATATTAAAATTTATGGAAGAAATCGTTACAATCTTGGGTTTACATATATGAGGCGACTCTCTGAGGAAGCATTTATAAAGGAAAAAATAAATGTTAATCATTGGACTATCGGTGCCAACTATGAGTTAATCGACAGACCTCACAAATCTGTTAATCAATCAAGGTTTGAGTTGAGTGCAACTGCGTATTTTGAAAATAATCTTGGGATATTTATAAACGGGATATTTGGACACGACAATTATAATTATCGTTTTGTTGATAGTGGCTCGCAATTTTTCATAGGTTTAACATACGATATTTTTCCACCTGTTGAAATGATTCATAGACAATAATAACTTAATATTGAAATCATTCTTATTTTAAATTATATTACGAATTAAAAACAATAAATTATATGTTTGCAACCTTTTTTTAAAAAACATCTAAAGCCAATGCAGAGCAATGTTTTTGAAATGGGGTTGCTCAATACTTTGCAAAAATGCGTTTCCAACCGCAGGGAGAAATTGCATTTTGCGAACTTTCTTTACCTGTCTAAAAAATGGAGTCACTTTAAATGTTTACAATTATGATAAAGATGCTAACCTCTTTAATGACATTGAAGAAATTAACACAGTGTTAAATTAGTATAAATCTTTTAAATTATGAAAATAGCACAACTTAAAGTTTTTTATGAAATAAGCTTTGAATATGAATTGGATTTCTATTTTCGGACCTCACACATTTATACTATTTCAAAACAGGTATATGAAGACTCACACCCTATAGCACACAATGAGTTTATTGATGAAAGCGATTATATAAGAAATCAAGACGTTGACAACTATCTGGTTATAGAATCAACATGCGATATAAATAATTATGATAGCATAAATGAAGCTTCTGCAATACTAAGACCTCAACTTTTAGTCATACTGGGTATATTATCCTTTTTCACAGATGAAGCATTTTTAAGCTATGAATGGGTTAATATGAGTTCTCAAATAACGAACCAACATATACAAGGATTAAGTAATAAAACAAAATTTGCAGTTGGTCATAAAAATTTAGTAGGGGATTTACAGTTGCTGTTGAATAAGATTGAAGATTCTACTGAAGAACAACAAATTTTGACATATACATTATTTGAACGATTTAGAAAAGCATTACATTTAGAAAAGCAAAGTATAGAAAATGGTTCGTATACAGATGAGTCTATATTAGCATACGTTCATATTTTAGAGGTTTTATCTGATGAATATAAAGATTCATTCAGAACAACGAAGGAACAAAAAGATAACGAATTACTTGCAGATTTAGTAAATTTAATAGCAAATAACCCTGACAATCTTCCGATTAAAAAAATAAAAAAGACCATTAATTTGCTCATCGGTAATCAAGTAACATTAAGAGCAAAAATTTTGCAAATGTTAAATGAATTAGGATTACAAAATGATAAAACAAATGATATTGTAGGACGGTTCATCGCACATCGTAATTCCATAGCACATGGAAAGAAAAGTCTTTACCAGGATATTGTTGTATTTCCATTGAAACCTTTTTTCTCATTTGTCCAAGACATCTATGAACTCCCTGAAACAATTAAATTATTGGCGGCAGTTTGTATGTCAAAATATTTTGGTATTACTATTTGGCAAAAAGAATGGAATTTGTATCTAAAGAACATTGAAAAACCCACCATTCAATCTGTTATGGAATTCCTGAAAAACAAAGAATATAAAAACTTAACTCTTAAAGAGTTTATTTCTGGTAAAATAAATGGAATTATTCCTTATACTATTTTCTATTATTTTATAAATGGTAAAGTTAATCACAAGGACTTCGAGGAATCAATGTCTGTACGTCTTCAAACCAACTTAGACATTTTAGTTTAAATCCTTAAGGAGGATTTTCGGTTTATAAACTTACTAATTTTTGCTGGTTATACATTTGTCTTCTTTTTAGGATGGATTCTGCTTTTATCTGCTTTCTTTTTTCCAAAATCTGTTCTGATCTTCCGAAGAACATATCCGCGGGAGTAAGATTATTTATCGACTCGTGATAGCGCTTGTTATTGTAGTTTTCCACAGATTTTTCCAGTGCTTGGATGAGTTCCTCGGGGTGATAAAAATGATTGAGTTTCACTACGTTTTTCATCGTTCTGTGATATCGTTCAATCTTACCTTGGGTCTGCGGATGCATCGGTTTTCCGTGAACTTGTTTCATCTTTAATTCCTCTTTCAAATAAGTTTTTAGCTCATTGGAGACGTAGCAGGAACCATTGTCTGATAGTAGTTTCGGTTTAAATTTGGTCTTTAATTTCGCTTTTTTAATGGCTGTATCCACCGTTCGTTTCACATCTTCACCTTTCATCGAATCGCATAACTCCCAGTGAATGATGTAGCGGCTGTAATCGTCCAAAATCGTGCTCAGATAGTACCATCCCCAGCCAATGATCTTGAAATAAGTAAAATCTGTCTGCCACATTTGATGCACAAATTCGGTTTTATCCTTGAACTCATTTGCTGCTGAAAGTAAAAAATGATTCGGCGCCGGAATTAAATTTCTTTGCTTCAATATCCGATAAACACTGGATTCTGAAATGAAAATACCTTGCTCATCGGTAATTTTGTAGGCAAGTTCCCTTGAAGACAATTCGGTGTGCTCCAGAGCAATTTCTACTACCAAATCTTTCTGTTTTTCAGGAATGCTGTTCTATTGTCTGTTGTTCATTCTTTTTGTAGCTTCCAAGCCATCATAGCCGTTTTCCAAGTAGCTTTGATACCATTTGTAAAAGCTGCTTCTGGCAATTGCAAAACTTTCCAGTGTTTTCTTTACCCCGGTTTCACTTGTCGTCACGGTTTGAATGATTTCGTATTTCTCGGCTGCGGATAATCTCATATATTTTCTGTATTTATCGATTAATCCAGCCTGTCTAAACTTTTTTTTACAATGTCATAGCGAACGACCAGATCAGCTACGATCTCTTTCAAACGTGCGTTTTCCTTCTTCAGATCTGATACTTCATCACTCGTAGCTTCTCGAGCTACATCTCCATTTAAGCGCTTCTTTCCTGCTTCCATAAACTCCTTGTTCCAGGCATAAAACTGCGACTGTGCAATATTATGGTTCCTGCAAAGTTCGGCTACGGAAGTCTCCGCTCGAAGACCTTCCATCACGATTAAAATCTTTTGCTCTGCAGTGAATATTCTGCGGGTGTTTTGCCGAATATCTTTTACAAATTTTTCGGTCGGTTTCTTTTTCGGTGCTGCCATAATTAAAATTACTCTTTTTATGAAAACACTCCTTAACTTTTTAATATCTAATGTCTACTTTTTGCTGACGATTTACAATTCCAAAATCTCGGACTTATCGAAATCTAGATCATTACGGAACTTGTTTCTTTCATCCAGTTTTAAACGATTATCAACATACTTTTCAATTAATTTTGACCTATTCAATAGAATTTCCCCCGTGTTCTTGTAATGCGAACCTAGAATCTCCAAATAAAATGGATTTTCTAAAACGTCTCTATATTTGTAAAAACTAAATCCGGTAGCAGAAGTAATATCAAGGTTGAACTTTTTAAATAAGAATCGAATGGCAGCTCCTTCTGTCACTTCGTTAAGAAAACATATATCTAGATTTTGTAAATCTTTTACACATTTTTTATAAATACTGGTTCTACAACTGATTATAAATTTCATTTGTCTTAAATTAATGAACTCAGCATTATCTGAAATAAAACTCCGAAATTTATTAGAAAAGTCAACAATATTATGAACTTCATCTAATCCATCAAATACTATTATTAGATTATACATATTTCTATAATCCACGGGTAGCAAGTTTTCAATTTTTGTATCACTATTGAAATCTTTCAGAGATTGAAATTTGGGAATTTTATAAATTTCATCCTTCGCATTCCACAGCTTTACAGAAAAGTTCTTCGCTCTTGCCATAACCTGGATTACCTAGAATTACAACTCCTAGTTTCGAGTTATTAACATAATCATGCAAATCAAGATTGTATTCAGGATTGTCAATGATATAGCGATCATTCTCTTGAAATTTTCTGAAGCTTCTAGTGATATGGAATTCACGAATTTTATTTTTCCCTATATATTTTTCTTTATCTTCATCTAGAATAACTATCCTTTTTAAATTTTTACTGGAAAAAATTAACTTTTCAAAACGACGAAGTAATTGCTCACGATCTTCACTTTCTATTTTACCAATGTCATCTTTATAAACTTTTTTAAACAGTTCTGGATAAAGACGAAAATAATCTTTAATAAATGACTCAGGTGTTAGAAACTCTACCGGGCATTTATCGCTGATAGCTTGATAGAAACCTTCAACTTTGGAATTTTCATTTGTATTTGAAAAATCTTCATAAGGAGATATAAATAATAGTAAATCAATATGCTGATGGGTTGAAACGATATGAGGAATTTTCTCAATTGCTTGAGTGTAATTCAGGTGCGTTGAGTAATCCTTACACTCTGAATATATAGTATAACTTATAAATCTTTCGTCAATAATTTGTAATAAATCATCGTATCCATCTTGCGAGCCGGATTTTTGAGTTCGTTTCCTTACAACTGTATAATTTAGTTCGCTAAATATTTTCTCTAAAAAGTCAATTGCATTAATTTCAAATTCTCCTCCTTTCTTTGACATGTTAAATAGTTTTTGATAATCACACAAATTTAATTACATAAAATTTAAATTTATCAATCAAGCCATTGTAAAACTTTTTTTTAGATTTATATCTAAAAAATCATTAGAGTATTCGTCGTGTTTTGCAACGCAAACAGTGGACAAATGATTTTATTAATTATGCAAGTTCTTTAATTAGGTGAAAACAATTTTACTAAAAAAGACAAAACCTAGTTTTGAGAATTAGATTTTACCTATTGATAGTTTTATCCATGAGCATTTGTTTGGTATATTAAAAAAACTAGTAATCTACTAATGAAAGTAAAAAGTTAAATTGTATTTCTTGGCAGCAAAACCGAAGCGTTATTCCAGTTCCCAAATTAGGTCCGTCAAATAAAAGCTTTGTACTTGTTCTCCATTTGAGATTTCAACCCACTAGCTCATCAATATCATTCTTTATTGACTGCGGATAATCATTTCCCATGGGTATTGTTACTAAATAACCACAAGTCTCCACATAGCCCATCGCTATTTTTTTTTCGGTCGCATCAGAAACTGATTGTATATTATTCTCTTTTAAAAAATTTAGAACAAATTTTAGAGTTTCATTATTTTTCTTTCTAAATTCTGCAAGAAACCTTTGAAATATTTCATTTGTTCCTCCTTTTCGAGTTTCAACATCTAAATAATCCATCTTTTCTCGTTCCGACTGTTCTGCTGGAAATTGTTCATCACTTAAAATCTTCTTTGCGAACCCGCCGAGAGGACTATCTGATAAAGCAGATTCCTGAATAAATTCATGGAGTGTCATTTTTAAATTTTTGTTGTTTATTAATTCGTTCCTATTTTCACGAATATAAGTAAATTAATAAATATCTAGATACTAAATGAAATATTCAGGGAAAATACTGAATTCCGCTATTGAAAGTTTAAATATTTTTACAATGCGGAAAACCGTAACAAAAACTAAAAACGATTTATTAGCTTTGACTGTTAACCTAAAATGAAATCACTAAAATCTTATAAAAATTTAAAATGACATCAAAAAATGCAATTGAATACTATCTTAGTATAGCAAAAGACATCGAGCAAAATATTGATTTAAAAAAATATTCTTATACCATTCATGACAATGAATACTTTGAGGGTTCAATAACCAATAACACTGTAGAAATGCACAAAATATACTGGGAAGAAATTTTGCAAAGAGGACATTGGGCCGCGTTAACATCAATAATCAGAAATTTACAATGGGTCAAGGGTACAGAACAGGCAATTTCTGAAAATAATCTGCTTTCTTTCTGTGCAAACCTAAGATGTTTGATAGAAAGTAGTGGTGACAATCTTCTTTCGCTTCTCGGTGTCCCTCAAATTCTTGCGGAAAATTTTAAAAATATTAAAGATTCTTTAAATGGAACTATAAGCAATAAAACAGTTTATATCTCAGAAGAACTGGAAGAAATATTAATTCACTTTTCGTACGCAAGAAAGATATCGAAGGCAGAAAGAAGCAATCAATCTAAAATTCCAAAATATCAAAATGCCAAACCTGCATCTGAATATTTAAAAAAGCTTGACAATAAAATTGAAAACGGTCCCGTTGCGGAACTTTACTCAATCCTTTGTCAGTTTGCCCATCCCGCTGCACATTCAGTACATTATCTATTAGATTTGTCCTATGACAGTAAAATCTACAAATTCTCTTACTCCCAAAACGCTGATAAAAAATATATTGATAGGATTTTAAATGCTTACAAAAACGATATCATTAGCATTCTGCAGAAAGGTTTTAATCCTGGTTTCCTGACATTAAAAACTTTAAATCTCTTCCCTTATGAACTGACAAAAACTCCGTATTTTGATACAATCAACCTACGAAATATTAAGGCTTGGATTGATATCGAAAATAAAATATCACTTGAAATAACTAAATAAAATACTTAATACAATAATCTAATAACAATGGAACTTATTCTAGATACAAATATTTACAGAAATTTAATTACTGGTAAAAACAATGAGGAAATTGAACAACTCATCAAACATATCAAAGAAACTTCCCTCAAAAAGAACATTAAAATATCGTTCCCCATTAATTCTGCAATGGAACTAATAGCTCATTACAACGATATTAACGAAAATGAAAAGCTTGATTGTAGAAATGCTTTAAAATTACTTGTTGAAATATCGACAAAGATTGAGTTTGGCAGATTAAAAGTGAATTTTATTCCACCATTAAATGTTGTTTTAGCCTATTACTTTTTTGAAACTGAAGACATTTACATGAGAATGTACGCATCAGTCATTACAATTGCTCAAAAGCTGGTCGGAAATGTTGCTATAGAAAATACTGACAATATTAATGACGATGTCGACTTAGTTAAAAGCCAGATCGAATTTGAAAAGAACGAAATTAAAACCAATTACGAAAACTATTTAAAATCCATAAACAGCGGCAATGCAGAATGGACGTATTTTGAAGATAAAGAAAAAGAGAGAGTAGAATATTTTAAAAGTTTACGAAATGGGCAATTATCTTTTCTTGTTGCTCAAAGTTTTATTGAAAGAGCTTATACAATATCGGGTAATACTTTGACTAAAGATGAAGATTTTTTTAATAAAGTAATTAACTTTATGAGAGACTTTTGTCCTGCGCTTGTTATGAATGAGTTTTTACTTGAAAAAATTGGTCATAGTGTTGCAGCATTAGACAGTGTTAAAGATAAAAGATGGAATACCATTATCGATATATCTTTGATATTTGGCACTTTATACAATCCAAAAGGTGATGACAAAAAACTTGTAACCCAAGAGAAGCAAATTAAAAATGCATTTGATGTTTGTGGTTATGAGGACAACCTAATAAACTTGGATGACTTCTTGGTTCTAATGGATATTAAATAATAAAAATAATGGGTAATAATATTATTTCAGGAGTATCACATCAATTTTATCACGTCATTCCTGATGAATTAGATTTAATAACAACAACACCTACAAGAGAGGGTATCTACAAATATTTATCTCAAATTGGTTTTGATAAATTTCCTGAATTCATTCTTGATGTATTAGTGAAGATCGATGGACATACCCCTGTTGATGTAACAGATGGACAAGGTGATGAGAAACAGGATATTTTAACTATTAACCCTAACGGGGATAGGTGTCTTACCCAATGTAAACATACAATCTATTATAATAAACACTACAATGGGGACGATTTAGATTTGTTAGTTGCCGCATGCTTTCGCAAGGCCTGTAAACAAGCAATCTTTGTTACAAATTCTGATCTAACACCACAAGGGAAAAAATATGTTAATGACGGAGAATACACAAGAGGATTTTCTAATTCCAACGATTTCCCATCAATTGATTATTGGAATGGTTATAAAATTTGGGAAAAGATAAAAAATAACAAAGACATTATAAACAAATGGTTTAGCGGATTAGGTCAAGTTCATGGTCTCAGAAACTTCAAATTCGATTTAACAATACAGAAGCTTCCGTTTGTAAAAGACTTACAAGGTGATAAAGATTCTTTTGACGCAGTCCTAAAATTATTGAATGAAAAAACATGGTTTACTGAGGTTATTGAAGGGCTAGAGTATAAAGCTGAAATCTCTAACAATTATGATGTAAAAATCACAAAATGGTTTCAGTTTTCTGGAAAATTAGATATCAATTATTCATTACCAAATAATGATATTTCATTTCTTAATGAGCCTTTATATGCGTTAACTGTTGAAGTGAATATGAATTCAAACTTGGAAAAATATTCTCCTGATGAAATAAGATCAGAAATTGTAAACAAAATATCCAACGATGTACTTCAAAACAATATTGATAAAGATTGGTGGCATCTAACTTCAAGCCAAATAAGAACTATTATATATCTACATGACATCTCTGAACCAAGAGAAATTCATTTAAGTCACTCAACAACCTATGTCAAAACTGATAACAATCAAATAGAAAAAGAATTAATATATTGCTCATTGCCAAAAGATGAATTTAGTTTACAAGTTAAAGATGAAGAATCAATCTGGATCCACACTAAAACAGGGGTACAAATTATGCAGATGTTTGAACAGCAAATGAACCCTGTAGATCAATATCATCATCAGTTAACTCAGTATGGACAGCTTGATCAAATTAGATCACATAACTTTTATGCTATAGACAATATAGATTCATCACTTTTAATGAGAGTACGAAGAATTCTCAAATATGAATGGGTAGCATTTCAATATAATGAGAGTGCACTTATATGGAGTGTTCCTCAAGAGTATAATTTAGATGAGGTAAACAATATCCATAAAAAACTAAGCTTGCTGAATCTTAAAGTTTTACAAGTAGACCCAAAAGACATAGACTTTATCCTTAAAAATATTCAAAAAGAAATTACACCCAGCATTTGGATGTATACATCTGATTTGAAGACAATAACGTATCCAACTTTATTGGACAAAAGAGTCTTTTGTTTATCAAAAGAACTTTCTTCAAAGTCCCCTATTGATATTGAAAAAGCTTTGGAACTTCTAAAATATAAATACACGATCGAGCAGCAATTTGGTTATGATAATATGGAAGGAAAAACAAGTAGGGAGTTTAATTCTTCAGAATTAAGGGAATTACTATTTGATTTTTTTACTTTTAGAGGGAGTAGAATGCTAGATATTGGTATATACAACGAACCAATATCTGTTTTCGTACGATTTAAAGAAGAGAATTTACAGTCATCAAAAATATTAGCGAATATTTATATTAGTGAATTTTTAGAAATTTATAATAATATTGATAAGATGCTAAATTCCTAGAATCACAATATACATATCCTTTTTAATTATCAAATTGAATATTAAAAATGGTGTAAATCTGAGTGCTGGAATTAGCTTCCCATCTAAAAACTTAGTTAATATCTTTACCTTAGCCCAATCTTAAATCCAATTTTTAAAAAGCCTATATTAGTTCATTTATAATACTAACGAAACATTATAAACTTTGATATATCTTATACTTGACACAAATATTTGGTTATACCTAGCCAATGGTTTAGATCCAATCACGTCAAAACATCATGATGATTTACATTTTACTCTTTTAGAAGGACTAAAAGAATTAAAAAATAATAATGATGTAATAATTCTTGTTAATGAGATTATCATTGAAGAATGGAAGCGAAATAAGGAGCATTCAAAAGCTAAAATTAAAAAACTAAAATATAAACTAGAAAATCCGGATAGTTCACTAATTGAACTCAGAAAATATGTAAGGTCGCAAACAGATGATTTAAAAGAAGAATATATACAGGGTCTAAGAAATGATATAAAAGCGAATGAACAACATATAGAAAATGTTGAAGCTTTCTTACTTCAAGACTGTATGATTATTGATATTTCACGAGAAATAAAAGTTAAAATCTTTGATTTATCAGTGCTTAATAGAGCTCCATTTCACAACAAAAAAAATAATATTGCGGATGCCTCAATATTATTTAGTTCAACAGATTACCTCAAAGATAAATTATTTAACGAAGAAGCATCAGCAATCTTTGTCTCAAATAATGTAGAAGATTTTACAGATGGTAAAACTAAAAATGACTTTCATCCCGATATTAAAGAAGCTATTGGAGATATTAAAGTAACATATGAAAGAGTTCTTCCAGCTGCATTGAATGTTAGTAAAGCCATTATTCTAGAAATTGAAGAATATAGAAGAAAGGAAATATGGTTAGAAAGTATTTCATTCACCTGTAAAACGCCATATTGTGAAGGAAACGAATATTTTTCACCTTGGGGTTATTTAAGCCAAACATTAAAAGTTTACTATGATACTGAATTAGTAAATCCAAATCAATTAGTTTTATTTGACGATTTAGAACTAATAAAAAAGGAAACATCAATTGTTAAGCTAGGTGAATGTATCAACTGTGGAACCACACACATAGAATGTCCTGAATGTGGTGAATTGACCTATATCGAAAACGAATGTGAAGAATTTGAATGTATAGAATGTCAAGCAAACTTGAGTATTAGTAAAAAGGATAGAGAAATGTATATATTTATCGACAAAAATGTTGAACAATAAAATTGTTCAACATTATGTTTTAATTTACCAATCGATTAAGAATAAGTATAAGACTATATATGCAACCTAATTATGATGTCACCGCTTTATTTATTAAAAAAATTTCAAATATAATCAAAGGTTTTTTGATTAATTTTATACGTGAAATTTTAAATTAAATTTCATTAAACACCTTTGAAATATTATCTATATTTATTAATAAATGTTTTAAATAGAGTCCTGTTAATTTCACATGACCGACAGTTAAAATTTTCATTTTTCACTCTATATATGCTCGGTATTGTACAATGCTTTGATTCCTTCCATAAATATCTGGTTAGGCATCTGAAATAAGAGAGTATTCAACATTTATTTAAATTATTGCTGATCTTGAAGTTTACTTCTTAATACCGACATATCATCACTTACTTTCTTATCCAAGATCTTCGCATAATGCTGTGTGGTTTTTATATTCGTGTGACCGAGCATTTTGCTTACACTTTCAATGGGCACTCCATTGGATAGTGTGATAGTAGTGGCGAATGTGTGTCTTGCGATGTGAAATGTCAACTCTTTACTGATTCCACAGACATTCGCAATCTCTTTGAGATAGGAATTCATTTTCTGATTGCTGAGAACAGGAAACAAGACATTTGAATTTACACTTTCCGGATGTTCTTCATATTTTAAGATTAGTTCTTGAGCTAAAGGCAATAACGGAACTCTGGTTGAGGTGTCGGTTTTTTGACGATGTGTAAATATCCATTTGTCGCCATCTATTCCAATATTGACGTGAGATTTAGACAATTTCTTTACATCAACATACGCTAAACCTGTATAGCAACTAAAAAGAAAAATATCACGTACCTGAATCAATCTGTCTGATACAAATTCCTTTTCATAAATCGTCTGAATTTCCTCTTTGGTAAGATATGGTCGTTCCACAACCTTAAGCTTTGCCTTGTAGCCTAAAAAGGGATCTTTGGTGAGCCAGCCATTTGCTATACATAACCGAATAATCTTTTTGAAATTCTTGATATACTTTACTGCTGTATTGTTTGCGCATTTCCTTACACTACGAAGCCAGAAATCATAATCCATTATGAAGGCGTGGTCGATCTTTGTAATGTCAATATCCGAGTTTTTATATTTCCAGATTAGGAATTCCTGCGTATGCTTTAACGATGTTTTATAACGCTCCAATGTTCCCGGGGCAAAATCTTGACCTACCAGTGCTTCCACTTTATCATTATGATCCTGAAAAATAGGAATGAGCATTCGTGTGGAAACATCAGTTCCAAGCAGTTTAGATTTTAAACCTTCAGATGTTACAAAGTCTTCTTCTTTCAGCATTTGGTAGTGAGAATCGTAAACTTGTTGTTCCAAAGTTTTAAGATAGACATTAAGCGTTTTCGCCTCCTGAGAGTTACCAACTGCTTTATGTGCTTTAACATCCCATTTCTGTGGGTCGATGTACCTTTTAGCGGCAATGTCCGCTGCTTTGCCATCTATCGTTATTCGTAAGTAGATGGGTGCTGTTCCGTTTGTTCTGATTTTATTCTTTTTTATAAAGAATAACAGGTTGAATGTTTTGTTCATTGTGTGGTAACTTTAATTGTTTAATAATTTAGTTTTTGTTACCACTTTCTGCAAGATGTACAATCGGTAGACTGCCTATTAGTCGGGTTTCCCTGAGTTTTTCGTGACCCATTTTCAAATTTTTCAGATGGGTCACGGAATAGGTCATATAAATCGTGACCTATTTTGATTTTTTTGATACTAGCGGTAAAACAAAAGACGCTGTAAACATTGATGTTTACAGCGTTTTAGCTTATTTTAGTATCTCTACCAGCGGAGAGAGAGGGATTCGAACCCCCGGACCTGTTACAGTCAATAGTTTTCAAGACTATCGCAATCGACCACTCTGCCATCTCTCCTGATATACAACTACTGTCGTTTTCAGTGGTGCAAATATAATATGTTTTTCTGAATCTTCAAAATTTATTTTTAAAAATTATAAAGATTATTTTTTTTAAAATTTTTAAACCATTGAAAGTAAACCATAAAAAAAATCCCGAAGACATTCGGGATAAGAAGTGAGCCAACTACGGGACTTGAACCCGTGACCTCTTCCTTACCAAGGAAGCACTCTACCGCTGAGCTAAGTCGGCATTAAAAGAAAAAAATCACGCTTTAAAAGAGTGATTTTTTGAGCGGAAGACGAGGGTCGAACTCGCGACATTCAGCTTGGAAGGCTGACGCTCTACCAACTGAGCTACTTCCGCAATTTTGTTTCCAAAACTATTGGTAAACGCTGTGCAAATTTAGATAAATTCATATAAATCTGCAAGACTTTTTTAATATAAAATGTGGGGAGAGCAGGATTCGAACCTACGAAGCCGAAGCAACTGAGTTACAGTCAGTCCCATTTAGCCACTCTGGAATCTCCCCAGATATTTTATATTAAATGAGCCTCCAGAGGGACTCGAACCCACGACCTGCTGATTACAAATCAGCTGCTCTAGCCAACTGAGCTATGGAGGCAATTTAATAAAAACTGAAAGCTATCAGAGAAATTCTACTCTGTGCTGGATCAGCAGTTAAAAAACATCACGCCTTACACGGAGTGAAATTGAGCGGAAGACGAGGGTCGAACTCGCGACATTCAGCTTGGAAGGCTGACGCTCTACCAACTGAGCTACTTCCGCAATTTTGTTTCCAAAACTATTGGTAAACGCTGTGCAAATTTAGATAAATTCATATAAATCTGCAAGACTTTTTTAATATAAAATGTGGGGAGAGCAGGATTCGAACCTACGAAGCCGAAGCAACTGAGTTACAGTCAGTCCCATTTAGCCACTCTGGAATCTCCCCAGATATTTTATATTAAATGAGCCTCCAGAGGGACTCGAACCCACGACCTGCTGATTACAAATCAGCTGCTCTAGCCAACTGAGCTATGGAGGCAAAATTAAAAAGATTTCAAAAGATCGATGTTCCTTTTTGCGAGTGCAAATATAGAACAGATTTTTTGAAATCTCAAACTTTTTTAGAAACTTTTTTCAGTTTATTTTTTAAGCTAATTCTTTTTTCTTGATTAACAGTTTCTTAGCTGCATCTACGCATTGGTCTAAACTTTCTTCAAAACTCGTACTTGTCTTTTTTACGACGATATCATCGCCCGGAACAACCAAAATAAGCTCGGTAGTTTTATTCGCTTTATCCGAATTATTCTCAACTTTCAAAAACACTTTGCATTCTTGAAGTTTGTCATAAAACGTATTAAGCTTACTTACTTTTTTGTCAACATGTGACTCTAATGGTTCGTGCGGAGTTAAGCCGATTGCTTGTACTGAAATCTTCATAATTCTTCTTTTTTGACAGCTCTTGGATGAGCTTGATTAAACACTTTTTTCAACTGTTCTATATTGGCATTCGTGTACACTTGTGTGCTTGCAAGACTAGAATGACCTAATATTTTTTTTACTTTAGAAATCTCGGCTCCATTATCTAAAACATGTGTAGCAAAGCTATGCCTTAAAATATGCGGACTCGTTTTTTCTTTAGAAGTAACAAGACTAAGGTACTTATTAACTACTACATAAACAAATTTTTCTGTCAGTTTTTTTCCTTGCTTATTGACAAAAAAATACGATTTCACTTCTTCTTTAGGTTTTCTGATCTGTAGATAATTTTTTAGCAAATTAGCCAAATCCTCTGATATTGGAATATATCTTTCTTTATTTCCTTTACCTAATATTTTTAATTGCTGAACTTCCAGATTTACATTTTCAAATATCAAGCCACAAAGTTCCGCTTTACGAATTCCTGTCTGATATAAAACCTCAATGATACATCGTTCTAAAACATTTTCAACCTTATCCATCACATTATTCTGAAGCAATTCCATTTCTTCCTGTGACATAGGGATTTGCTTTTCCGCATAAAACTTTAGGGAAGTTACTGTTTCTAAGGGAGAAATCTCTATCTCCCCCAGCTTTAAGAGAAATAAATAAAAACTACGAAGCGCTGAAATCTTTCTATTGATACTCCTTTTTGAAATCTTATTCTCGCTTAGTTCAACAATAAAATTTCTAATAACTTTTTTATCGGCTTTGAGAACGTTCTCTGAGGACTCAGTTTTTAGATAAAAAGAATAAAAATCATCAAGATCTCTTCGATAACTTGTAATAGTGTGAGGTGAATACCTTTTTTCGAGTCTTAAGTAATCTAAAAACTTCTCTTTCATAGTAGATGTATATAAAACAAAAATCACTTCTCAAATATAACTATTTAAGAAGTGATTATGTATGTATTTAAGAAAATCTTAAGCTTGTTCTTCCTTGCTTAATCCTCTTTGCTTATAGGCAGCTTTTAGCCTAGATTGTCTAAGAGTTACAGAAGGCTTAATAAAAGCTTGTCTAGATCTTAGTTGACGAACTGTACCAGTTTTATCAAATTTTCTCTTGTATTTTTTTAGTGCTCTATCGATGGATTCACCATCCTTTACAGGTATTATTAACATAGTTTACATCTCATTTTGGATTGCAAAAATAAAACTTTTTTCTTGATTAGCAAAATAATATCACTAAAAATAACTTTAATTTTAAAAGCTTCGTCATCTTAAATTAATTTTAAGCAAAATATTGTATCTTTGCTGTTACTAAACATGGGGTTGACTGGTTTCGACAGCAAGATCAATGGGTAAGTAAGCATGCAGAGAACCGTAGCGCGATCTCTTTAATCCCTTGCTACAAAATTTTAACTGGCAACGAAGAGTTCGCTCTTGCAGCTTAATCCGAATAAAGTAAGATTTCAAGCGCTTTCCCGAAGATAGTAAGGAAGCAAGATGTCTCACAAATGCTCTGTTCTGCGGCGTTTGATTCTGAGATATAGTAATGCAGAAATAAGGTTTTGGATGCTTTGGCTAAAACTCGAAAATCTCAAAAGATAAGCTGAAAGTTGGGTGTTTACTCTCTGCTTTCAGTCGAAAACCAATAGTAAAATAAGCATGTAGAAATCTTATGTATTACTTGTTTGGACGAGGGTTCGAATCCCTCCAACTCCACTTACCCTCCCTGTAAAATATATGTTTACAGGGGGAGGTTAATTTTTATAGATATTATTTTTAGTGCTAATATTAATCGGATCATTTCTGTACTATAAAAAAACTTTAACCCTACACTTATTCATACCACTAAAGAAAAAAACCTTTTATCTACTACTTCAATTTCTTAAGTTTACTTCTACACTCCCGATGTAAGCATTCACCATCTGATTCATACATATTAAAGCTCACTAATACTTAGAAAATCCCAAAATGTTTCTACAAATCTATATCCGCTTGAATATATTAGAAAAAGAAAATCAACGGGTATGAGTTTTTTTTGTTTTTAAATGAAAGAAAGGGAGACTTTTTTAATTTCCATTTAGATATTTGATTAACAAAATTATCTACAAAACTGATTATTTTATTAGATTCATCATCTATTTCTTTAGATTTTATAAATCTTGGAAGTATGTTCAGTATTCTATTCCAAAAATAAATCCTGTAAATTTTTAGTTTACAGGATATTGGTATTAATTTATGATAAAATCATATCAAATGTGTAAATAGTTTTATATTCTTATAACTTTTTTTATTGAGGACAAGTCTGCGTACTCATACAATGCCATTGGAAAGTAGAGCCGCTGTCATTTGAGGTATAAATTTTCAGACAATTGTTGGTTTTATCATAAACCATCATTCCTTCAACAGGATTCGTAATTACTAATGTTGTTCCATCATCTGCAACGGGTTGGTTACTTGCGTTAAAGTTTACCCTGTTGATGACTAAACCTTTGGTTTTAGCTTCCAAAACTGTCCACGCACTTTGTCTTACCATAGGCCAATTCTCATTTTCAGCACCTGCTCTTCCTAAAGCAGTAATGCCGTGCTTAGTAGGATATGTGTTGCCTGCATCTGTAATTCCTGGCTTGTAGCACGCAGAAGAGCACTGGGAACTCACCGTTCCATTTTGTGAATCACCTACAGCTTGACCACTTGCTCCCACGATATTAGGAACACCATTAGCATCTACACAAGAGCTACCTGCGCAAAGATTTCGATTAGTCGCGGTAGAACCAGTTCCCACGCTTAGAACGCCACCTGAATTTACCAGTTGAGATGCTGTAATATTCGCACCTCCTTCTATTGCATCAAGGCATCCATCATTATCACTATCTAAATCCAACTGATTAGGAATGCCGTCGCCATCTATATCACAATCTATCTGTATTCTTGGTCTTATGATTTCACTTAAAGCTCCACCATTAAGAGCAAGTACAGTATAACCCATTTTTACAATACGTTTTGTTCTATCCACACCTAACAAAGTTAGATCTGCTGAAGCTTGAACACCTATTGTCTCAATAGAATTTGCTCCATTTGTAGAGGAAAGAAGAATTCCATTGGCTGGTGAAATATTGACTAAACTTAGATTCAAATTACTTAATCTGGTACCATCTTCATAAACGATAAAGAAGTGTCCGAATTTAGACGATACATCCATTCCACCCAAGGTAAAATCTACCCCATCAGTAGCAAAATATACAGGATTGCTAAAATTAATAGACATTTCTTTACCTACAGCTGCAGCAGCGTTGCCCATATGCCAACCTATAAAATAATCTGTGATAGCAGGTGTTATTGTTGCCGTTGTAGGAATCACATTAGCACCACTTACAGTAGTAACTGTAGAGGTTTGACCACTATAAAAATCTGTTGAGATAGCTGATTTACAAATTTCTGCGACATCCAAAATCCCGTCATTATCATCATCCAGATCCTGCCAATCCGGGATACCATCTCCATCAGAATCTAAACATTGGCTATAGTTGGTTGCAATTTTTGAACCTCCTACGCCTTGTCCAGTTCCTGCAATGGTTGGAACTCCCATTGTGGCTGCTGTAATTCCTACAGTATTCCCTAAGTTGGTTGTTACTGATCCTGCTGTACCAATATAACTACCTCCGGTGTTTCCTCCAGCCATTGATGAATTAACCAGATTGGATGTTGCAAAAGCAGCATCTCCTTCTAAGACATCAGAACAGCCATCACCGTCTGAATCTAAATCCAGTCTATCCGGAATGCCATCATTATCTGTATCCGTATCTAAACATAATGTTTCAATATTAAATCCTCCTCTTTGGTTTATTCCAGTTGAGATACTAGAATGTTTGTAAGTAATTGTCAATTCTGTAATTCCATTTCCTGTAATCTTCCATCTTGACTCACTTTTGGCAACATTACCCCGAGATACAAGAGGTTGAAATGATATCGTTGTAGAATTATTACTGAATATTTTCAATTCTGAACCAGAGCTTACAGCATTAGTACTAGTGGTTGTTCCGTCAGTAAGTATGGTATTGGGCCATACAGAGGTTGTCAATGCAGTTATAGCAATAGCCGGACTACTAATTGATAATTTTTTATCTGCAGTAATACTATATTGCTCGTCCGAATCAAACCAAGGGGCTCCAGAAGTAATGCCCTTAAATTGTGATAAATTAATATCAACAGGATGATTAAATTTAATCTTGTAAGTTACTTGCTCTCCTACAGTATTATTTGTAATTCCGAATATAAAATCTCCTGCACTATTTCCAACTACTCGATTTGGAGAACTACTGGTACTGGAAACTAATTCTGTGGTGTAACTAATATAAGAATTAATTGCAACAGGTGAAGAAATTGTATTTGCATTAGTAATTGCACTAAAATCAATACTTATGTTTCCTGATGATTCTGAGCAATCTAGAATTCCATCATTATCATCATCAAGATCCTGCCAATCAGGATATCCGTCACCATCAGAATCTATACAGTCATTTTTACTATTGTCCTGAGAGTTACCAATACTTTGTCCAGCAGCTCCAACTGTTGAAGGGATGCCATTAGTATCAACCAAAATTCCGAAATTTTGATTAGGACTTTGCGTTGAAATACTTCCTGACGCTGTAGTTAACTGGGAAGTTGTAAAGCTTCCTGTACCTTCGATGGCATCTGTACAGCCATCACTATCAGAATCCAAATCTAAATAGTTAGGTATGCCATCTCCATCTGTGTCAGAACACACATTTACCACTATATTACTTACAGCCCAATCGTCACCACCTCCATTCATCCTGAATGCTAATAAAGCACTCGATGGGCCAGAATAAGGAATGTTAAAAGCTATATTTCTAAAAGTAAGACCCGTAACTCCTGAAGTTCCAAAAGTAACAAAGTTACTTGTTACACCCGAAGCTAAAGTTGCGATTACATTACTTGTATTTCTGGCTGTTCCATTTGTAAGGGTTGCATACACAACACCCCCAACCATGATGTCTAAAGTAGCAGTCTGACCAGATGCGTTATTAAGATCTCCCGCTCCTATTTCCAACGATAAAGTTAGAACCCCATTAGAAAGTCTGTCTAAGTTGTTAATTGTTTGTGATAAACTGCTGTTAACTATTCCATCTGTATCATTTCTTGCTTTATTTGCTGCAGTACGATACCAACCTGTACCTACATTCCAGCCACTTAAATTAACTGGAAAATCTCCATTAGTAACCGTATTTATGGCTGCACATTCATCAGTATCCAAAATTCCATCGTTGTCATCATCAAGGTCGCAGGTGTCTAGAATTCCGTCTCCATCAGAATCTATAGTATTTGCAATAACGGTAACTGTAGCTGCCGGGCTGTAGCAAATATTAGTACTGTCATAATAAAAAGCATAATAAGTACCCACTCCTGCCTGGGTAATTTGTGTTCCGGATAAAGCTGTACCTGTATGGGTATTGTTGGTAAACCATACTAAGGACGTGCTTGCAGGAACTGTACCTGTATGAGCTGTATTAAGATTTACAAACGTAGCAGGACAATTGATGAAAAGATTTTCCACTGTTGGCGCAACTGTTCCTGCAGCACAAGCAGTAACACCAAATCTATTGGTAGTATTATTAGGGCTATTGGCTGTTCCGATGGTTAGGGTAAATTCACCATCAATAGTTCCGTCACTTGTACTACTGGCAATACTTTCTCCCACGGTGCCCCAACCAACAGGAAGATCTTTTGCAGGAGCAGGTTGCCCCACAGTACCTTGAGTTTTGCTTAACTGAAATTTGATAATATCGCCCTCTATCAAAGCACCACCTGCCGCAAATGTAAAAACTCCTGACGTATTAACCAATGCTGTAGCCACAACATTGCCATTTGTATCTATTGCATTTACGTAAAGTGCATTGGCTGTGCTCCAGGTGCCTCCACCGGTTCCACCATTATTTATTCCGCCTGTTAAACCATTATTGTCACGATACACTGTGCCAGATACTAAAGGTTTAGCTAATGGGATTATCGCTATAATACTCCCTACACTAAAAAATGTAGGAACTGAACTTGGTCTTGATAAACTAAAACTAGGGTTTCCTGATGCTATTGTTCTGTATGCACTTGCAAAACTTTGTCCATCGTGTTCACTATTAGGGAGGGCACTAGGGTATAAAGAGGAGCCAGCAGTGTTAGTAATCACTTCAGAGTTTACTGCTGTCCAACCAGATGAAAAACTTAATGGCTGGTTTATTGTTATAGTACCATCAGCATAATACAAAATATCATCAATTTGATTTCCTACAGGAATTGGCTGTGCTGTACCTGAAACTGTTAGATAATTAGACGAAGTTGAAAATACTTGTGCGATGTTATCATTAACATAAATAGGAGTTTGCTTTGCATTTTCAAAAACAGCAATACTAACAATCATTTCATCACCTGCGTTTTCAGGGATATTTACATTTGGGAAAGTAATCGTCACGTTTCCTGTGGGTAACCCCATATTATCAGATACAAAAGAAGTTGAATAGTATGAACTAAAAACTACCCGATCCAGACTTATATTTCCATCATAACTTCTATTAAAATATCCATTTAAGTAGTTTGCATTCACCGTATTAATTTTAACATTAACAACATTTTCACCTGAACTACCGTCGGTGCTTGTTACCCAATTACTCTTATAAGGACTATGTACACGTTCATATGAAGAAGAGATAATCATTACTCTGTTTTTTCCCGCAGGGATATTAATAGTTACTGAAGGAATTCCCGATGTGCCACTCCCGCTAGCTTTGTAGGTACCACTGGCAATAAGAGTAGGTGTTTGTGCATAGCAGAAAACAGAAATCGCTACTGCCAGTAGTGCTAAAAAATTTTTAAATCTTACATTCATAATCATTAAGTTTTCATATTGAATTTTTAAGTTTTGTTTTTTGAAGTCATTCTTTGGCTATTGCAACAACTTTTTACTTTTTTCGGAGTTTATACCTCCGTTGTCACAGGTTTTGGGTGCGTAGGGCTACCTAGAAACTGTTTGGTGCTTATAATTAGCTTCGGTTTGGGAGCTTTTTGCCTATAATAGGAAGCTTTTTGGTGGGTGTAATTACCCTAAAAATGAGTTAATTTACTTTCATACTCGGTGGTTTTGGGTTTTAGGTGGGTGATTTTGCATTATCGGTAGTAGGGGGTACCCTTATAGGTACCCCTGCCTACCTTTTATAGTAAATTTGTGTTTGTTCTGTGTATTAGCTTTCTCCTTCTGTGGGTGTTTCTGGTTTGGGAGTAGAAGCCATCGTAAATCTGGCTTTCAAACCATCATAAATAGCATCTGACCCTGGAATGCCAGCACTGGCTGCGGCTCCAAATAATTTATAACCTGTGAGTGCGGCTACATACGTTTCGCTACCTGCTAAAATCTGGGTATCTTCAATTTTTTCTAATAACTGACGTACTAATCCTGCCAGTTCATCTAATTGCGTAAAAAGCTGTAGATCTGTTTTCATAGCTTCCACATCCAGATAAGAAGGCAGCATATCTGCGTTATTGCTAATAGCATTGATGGCATCTTCTGCAAAAGCTTTATTGGCTACATTGATTTTCGGGAGTGCTATTCTTTCTTCGACGGTAAGCCCCAATAAAAAAGGCATGTTGGTGTAGATATTCTGAACTGCACTTTTTATCCCTGTAATTTGTGCAGCACTTAATGTAGTATTGATTCTGTTGTTGGTAATGTTTGACATTGTAATTATTTTATTAATAGTGAGGTAATCTTTAGAAATCCTTCTGCAATAATTATATAGAACGCTGCTCTTTCCCTAAAAACACATTTTGGAAAATTATTATATACAGAAGGATTATATGTTTAAGGCTTCCAAAATGACCAGTTAGTCCCGTTAAAGACCGCGAGTTGTCTATTGGTGGTGTCATATACCAACATGCCAGCTGCTGGATTTTTGATGTTAAGATGTGGCTCTGCTACTTTTGGTAATATCATTGCTTTATCTGTATCGGTGAGGACTAAAATCCCAGGAGTTGTATCACTGGCACCATTAGTACCAATAGCTGCCTTTGCATTGGTAAGCTCTGTTTTAGAATCTTGTAAGGATGTGTTTGCAGCACCATTGGCATCAACCGAAAGATCAAACCAGATTCCTGCTTTTTTGTATTTTACTTTATGATCAGAAGTGTCATAAACAATGGTTCCATCCACCACTGTATTAGCACCTGTATATCCCGTAATAAAAGGCGAGGTATTACTAGTACCTGTAACCCACGGAAGTACAATTCCTTTTTTTTCGGTTGTATCTGGTCCAAATTCTAAAGAAATGCCAGGATTAGGAGTTACGTTATCAGATAGTTTTGTAATTTCTGCTTTTCCGATTGCTACTTGTGAATATGCAATTGTAGAAATTGTAGCTAATAGTAAAATGAGTGTCTTTTTTTTCATAGCTGTAATTTTATATTTGTTAGATTTTGTGATTTATTGCTATTATTTATTTTTTTTAATTTTATTAGCAGCAGAAATTTTCCGCTGCTTTTTAAATACTTTCTTGCTTAACTTTTTACTGTGGACAAGCCTGTGTACTCATACAATGCCAAGCGAAAGTAGAACCACCGTTATTAGAAGTATAGACTTTCAGACAATTATTAGTGGTATCATACACCATCATTCCTTCGACAGGAGAAGTGATGACAAGAGTAGTTCCATCATCTGCAACAGGTTGATTACTTGCATTGAATTTTACTCTGTTAACTACAAATCCTTTTGTTTTAGATTCTAGCGCTGTCCAAGCACTTTGTCTTACCATAGGCCAATTATCACTATCAGTTCCCGCTCTTCCTAAAGAAGTAATGCCATGTTTCGTAGGATAGGTATTACCTGCGTCTAGAACTGCTGGTTTGTAGCAGTACGTAGTACCTACGGTAACTGCCGTTGTAGGACTATAACATATTGCTAAACCGTCATAGAAAGCGGCATAATAAGTTGTGCCAGCAACTATTGCTGTAGAATTTGCTAATTTGTTAGCATCTGTAGCAGTAGCAGAAGAATGTATTGTAATTACTGTACCTGCGGGTTTATTGCTAGCCGATAATAAAGCGATTAAATCTCCTACAGTTGATGGGTTTGATGTAATATTGGTATTTGCTAAGGTGGGAGCTGCTGTACCTGATTGACAAGTCATACATCCCCAATAAACATTATTTGGAAGTTGAAGAGGAACTGTATAACCATTGGTATTAAGCAATGGCAAAGCAGATGTAGAAGATGATGGACTATCTGGAGTTGCATAATAGTATAATCCTGTATCAAAACTAGGATAACCTACTACATATAGCTTATTGTCTGGTCCAATTTTAACACCACTTAATGCGGTAACTGTTGCCAATTGGCTAGACGTGGATGTTTGTAGGTCATAATACATTAATTTATCATAATCCACAGCATAATAAATGTATCTGCCATTTGGTGATAAAGCCACTGAATAACCTACTGAACTATCATTATCAGGACTACCCGTAGAATATGTTATTTTTACTTCCCAAGTATCCAGTGTACCTGTAGAAGGATCAAAGTTTGCTAATCCTACTTTATTATGTCTTGCAATTAATAATTTACCCGGAGTTCTTGGATCCCAAGAAATAAATGAATTCACTGCAATATAAGAAGAATTTACTCCCGTTAAATTAGTAACATCGGTTGATGAAACTGGTGTAGAATTAAATCCAGATGATTTGGAATACAAATAGGTTTTTACTTTTTGATCTGTAGTATTTACCAAAATCCAATAATCATTACCATTGGTATGGGGAATAACCTCCAATCCTTCATAAATACTACCATTAGGTAATAATGTTGTTAAGTTAGTTAGGGTATTAGTCGTTAGATCATATTTTGACATATTTAAACCTCCCGGAGTATTCCAGCTACTATTTCCTAAAATAAGAAAGTTTCTACCCAAGATACCATTAGGATCCGGAATTACAGCAGCAGCCTCACCCGCAGATAAACCTCCACCCACATTAGTACCTGTGGCTTTAGCTCCATCTGAACCTCTGAATAAGGTATTACCATCTGTAGCGAAAAGAAATTCTCCTGTTACAGGATGTGTAACTGTAGTATTCCCTTCATATCCAAGACCATTAGTTTGATAATATGCTGGAAATCCGTTTCCATAGCCTGTAGATGGGGTTGTTAATACAGGAGAGCCTGTATTGAAATCAATAATTACTGGGTGTATAGGCGTTCTAAATCCATTTGCCAGCCACCAAGTTTGCTGCGCTGCATAAGGATCTGGTGGGCAAATGAAAGAAGAACAAGTATCATATCCTGTATCTCCTGGCTGTAGATAAGACACGGTTACTTCACTAAAAACATCTTGACATTTTCCTGAGATATCAGTGAAAAATGCATAATAAGTACCCGCAGAGACAGCATTAGGATTAGTAACTAGGCTACTGGCTCTTGTGTTTCCTGTATGCCATTCAATTTGTGATAATGGTACTTCAAGATTTACAATGTCTAAATTGGCTGTATTACTAGGACAAATTTTAATAGTATTATTAATTTTTGGAGCTAAAATATCAGTCCCACAAACTACTAATAATGCTGTTTTATAGCTATAAGTATTAGGATTGCTACTATCATTCGTTCCGTCCCCCATGCTACCAAAAATTTTATGACCTACATATCCAAAATAATTAGAACATTCTTTTATATTAATAGTTGTATGTCCTCCTGTCTCTAATGCAATCACATTATCATTAATATTGAGACCTTCTGTGGCTGTACTATTTCCTGGCATATAAAATGGATCATATGAAATAGCACTTGCTCCACCAATCATATAGCCACTATTGGAGCCCCAAGCCCACTGCTTTTTATTTGTTGTAAGAACATTTATTGCTGCATAACCCTGATCATCATGTTCATTTGGTGATATCCAAACAATATTTCCTCCTAAATTATAGGTTGTTCCACTTATTACATAGCTTGCAGTAACTTCCTTCCAAGTAGTACTTTCTGTAGTTGTACCATCACCTAATTGCTTATTTTGATTACTCCCCATTGCATACAATTTGCCATTTGTAGCTAAAAGGTAATAGGTTTGGTATTTATAAATATTATTACCTTGAGTCATTCCTATCATTTTTGGAGTAGTATCAGCAGGTATAGTAACTTCCGTTGCGTATGTTCTATTTGTTGCGATACCAGAATTAATATACGTGCCAGTACCCCATGTATATAGCTTCCCTGTAGAAGTTAATGCAAACAAAGCATTTGGTGTGCCTCTTAATGCAACAACATCTGTTAGATTAGGGTTTCCAATTGCTGAGGTTTTTACGCGATGCCATACATAATCGTTTGATCCACTTCCCTGAGTAGTTCCATCCCCATTTTTTGAACCATTTGTTGATATTACCCACGCCTCACCATTACATGTTACAATAGTCAATGTTTTGTACGAACCAAACATCATTTTTACATTAGTTGGCTCTACACCGGCAGGTAATCCTTTAGAAAAAGATGGATTAGATGCGTTTGCTATGCCTAAAGTCCCTATGTTGACCTTTGCAAAATTTGTAGTGTTCAAAATTGATGAACTTATCAATGATCCAATGCCTCCCCAAAAATACAGTCCGTCCGTAGTTAGCAATGCAAATTGTGCCATTCCACCTCCGGTATTGGAGCGACTTCCTCCAGCTACTCGGAGAGGAGTACCTGTATAGTTAAAACCATTTGAATTATTAATAGAAGTTGGGCTTAATAAATTACTAACCCCATTAGAAGCTGTGCCCTCTCCCCAAATCTTGAAAACTCCATCATTCTCTTTTACTAAAGATGAATGGAATGTCGAAATTAGGTTGTCATACTCTATTGTGTTAGGATTGCCTGAATTTACATAAGTATTATCATTACAACCTGTTGTACAATACTGTGCATAACTACAGGTCGAGATTATGACCAGTAACCAAGTTAAAATTTGTTTTAATTTCATTATTTGTATGTGCTAATTATAATTTAACATTTATAGTTTTTTTTAAATAACCCAAATGGTTATTTTGTATATTTAAAGAACAATATTTTATATTTTCGACATCCATATGTACATATTAACATCAGGAGAAATATTTAGTTTCTTTCTAATTCTGTATTTTTTACCTTCTACAGCTCTTGGAGATATTTTTTTGAACTTTGCAATTTGCTTTGTTTCCAAATTGAGTTTAATGTAAGCGCAGAACTCAATATCAGAGGGTTTAATTGTCGGGTTTATTTTTAGAAGCTTCTCACTGAAATGGGGATATTCTTCTAAAAAAACAATATAAAAGGAAATACTGTCTTCTTGCAATAGTTTTAGAAGTGTGCTTACAGGTGTCATGCTAGCGAAAATTGTTTTGTTTTTATCATTTGTGTCAGTCTTTTATTTTCAGATTGTAAAAGCACCATTTGATAACTGGCAATAATTGTAGTTATCCGAATTTGGTACATAAAGAAATTGTATTAAAAAATATACAATCCATTCTCAAAAGCTAAGAATAGAATTGTTTTAAACATAAAATGTAGGAGGTCTTATAGAGTATCTGCCTGAGAAATGACTAATTCTAATATTAGGAGTAACGTATGTGAAAATTTGTTTTACAGAAAAGTATAATTTTCTATTTGCAGTTTTGATTTGGGAAGAAACTATAGCTTTTGAGAAATGCTGGTTGCTGTTTGTCAAAAAAACAATTTTCCCGCTTTGATTTTGAGAAAACTGACCTGATTCTTGTGTGGAATGATAAAAAGAATTGTTACTTTTATTGTTAATGACCTGAATTTTAGTCATAACAATCGCTGGTTTTTTTAAAGTCTTTTTGGGATTAAATTTTTTAGTTTTCTTTGCCTTATCAACTTTTATTATTTCAACATTACTAAAAGCATTAATGTCAGAAATTATTGCATCTTCGGAAACAAAAATTACAGCATTTTGCTTTTCAATTTTTTTTGAGTCTATACCGGGGACTTTATCATTTACTGTATACCTTGAATCAAAAACATTGGCATCTCCTGATATTATAATTTTGGCATTATCTTCATTTGTAAATGTGTTTTTTGCAAATAGAGGAAGTGATAACAACAGAGATACAAACAACAGTGATGATGTTATTTTTTTTAAAATAGCATCGGTCGGATCAACTGGTTTAAAATGTATTTTCTGCAAATCTGTAATTTTATCTGTCAACTCTGTCTGAGTTCAATCCGGCAAAATTACTTTTCGTTTGCAGCTTTTATAAATTTTTACGTTATCGATGTTTCACGATAACTACACGATAATACACGAAATTTGTTTTGTTCTAATTTACAGAATGTTACATTTGCAAAAATGAGGTATGTCGATTATAATTTTGATAACCAGATATACATATTTTCCTCTGCTGAAATCCCTAATTTCTTCCGAATTCTGTATTTTTTGCCTTCCACAGCTCTTACAGATATTTTTTTAATAGTTGCAATTTGCTTAGTTTCCAGATTCAACTTTATATAAGCACAAAATTCTATATCTGATGTTTTTATCGTAGAATTAATTTTGAGAAGTTTTTCCTGAAAATCAGGGTGCAATTCTAAAAAAGTTAAATAAAAGGAAGGGTCGTTCTGTAAAGCGAGATTAGTAAGATGATTATAAGAATTGAAATTTGATTGTGGTTTTTCTGTAAAAGATGTTTCGGAAACAGTTACTTTATTTTTAACCTTTTTCTTACGATAGAAAATTTTGATTCCGATACCTATAAGTACTGTTGCAAAAAATCCCAATAATGAAAATAAGATAATTTTAGTTTGGGGAGATTGCTCTTCTTCATTAGTACTATTAACAGTATATAATTTAGGCTTTACTTCGTCCAACGCTTTATTTTGTCTGGTTTCAACGCTGTCCTCTAAATCTTGGGATTTTTCTAAGAAGAGAACCTGAAGTTTCTGATTTTTTTTCTCACCATATATTTTCGCTACCTTAGAATACAATTCTTTTGTTCTTGCCGTATATTCAAGTTTTTCTCCAATTATTATCGCTTTATTGTAACTTGCAAGTGCGCTGTCTAAAGAATAATTTTTGTTGTTTTTATCATTATATTCTACATCACCTTTTGCTTCATAATAATCAGCAGTGAGATAGGTTTCCTTACCAGCTTTTTTTATTTGTAGTTCTGCAATTTTAAGATATTTTTTGCCCTCTTCATATCTTTTTAATAAAATAAGAGAATTTGTAGTGAGATTTGCAGAAAACAGAACTCTGTTCGCTCGGTGATAATCATTTTCGATCAATATTGCTTCTTCATAGAATTTTTTGGAAATAGATAACAAAGAATCAGCATATGATGATTTTGGAGTTTTAGATTTTTCGAAATTATACCACTTGTAAATATAGATTTCCAGTTTTGCTTTTCTTCTTTTTTCTGTATCTTTTATTTCAGGTAGATATTTTTCTGCTGCGTTAAGTACTTTTTTTGCTTGGGAATAATTGTGATCTTGGAAAAATATTTTTGCCTCAAGACCGCTCCCTGAGATATAATCTTCATAAGCTCCAATTGAAAGAGAAAGTGTTTTTAGGGCTTTTAGTGTTTCAAGAGCTCCAACATAATCATTTTTGCCAGCTTTTATATCAGCAATTCTTACAAGTAAACTTAATTGAGCTTTAGTATAATTTATTTCTTTGGCTTGGTAATAAAGTGCTGTCAATTTTGCAAGCCCTTCATCGTTGAAGAATTTAGAATCCCAAAGAACATTCTTTATACTATCTATTTCCTTTTCTGTTTTTTTTTCCTGAGAATAAAAAAAAACAATATTAAAGATTAATAACAAAAGAGGTATTTTTATTTTCATTGTTATTCAGTTAAAGGACGATATTACTATGAGTGGATTTTGGAATATCACATTGGTAAATATATAAATATTTAAAGCATATAAAAAGTGATAGATATCAATAATACCTTTAGTGCCTTATAAGTAATTCATAATCATTTGTAAGTTGCTATTGTATTATTTTGACTAAATTTTATTTTATATAAAAGAATATTATACTGTTCTTCGGAATTTTTACGAAGATTAAATGATTTAGAAATTTAAATTTTGAATCGTTTAATGGCTGAATTTTATTCAAAAAAAACAGAGTCCTCTTTTTACACATTAATACCACAATTTATATGATAATCACAAAAAGGCACAGTATATGCTAATACTAAAAATATAACACCCAAAAAATTTTATTATGAGAAGTTTACTATGGTTAGTCGCAGTTATTTGCATTATTGTTTGGCTATTAGGAATGTTGAACGTTGTTCCCGGAATAGGTACAAGTTCTTTAGTACATGTATTATTGGTAATTGCTGTTATTGTTGTTTTATACAATATTATTAGCGGGAGAAAACCTTTAGATTAAAAACAAAACTACTAGAAGAAAAGAAGTCCATTTCACAAATTGTGATAATGGACTTTTCTATTTAATTAAATCAATAAATTAAATAATTAATTTAAATCAAATATTAAAGACCATCAAAAACAAAATTGATAAGCTATGATTCAAAGTATCCAATCTAATAGCATCTTATTAATTTATGTGGATAATTCATAAATCAAAATAAAGCAATAGTGTAAATTTTAATATTATTTTAAACTAATATACTTTGACAATTTGAAAACTAAATTTCAGGTAATTTTAAGCAGATTTAAATTAAACGGTAAATACCTGAGAACTAAAATACTAAAGAATCAGACAATAAAATACGCATTATCTCTCCACAAAAAAGAGTAAAAAAATGTTTTATCCTAAAGAATTTTATATATTTGCACAATCTAACAATTAAAAAAATAATTTACTATGTCAGACATTGCATCAAGAGTAAAAGCTATCATCGCTGATAAGCTTGACGTTGAAGAAACAGAGGTAACTCCAGAGGCTAGCTTCACAAATGATTTAGGAGCTGACTCACTTGATACCGTTGAGTTAATCATGGAATTCGAAAAAGAATTTAATATCCAAATCCCTGATGACCAAGCAGAAAAAATTACTACTGTAGGGCACGCTATTGCTTACATTGAAGAAGTAGTAAATAAATAATATTCTTCAACAAAGAAATTTACAAAGTTTATGGAATTAAAAAGAGTAGTTGTAACCGGTTTTGGCGCCTTAACACCCATCGGTAATAATGCGAATGAATACTGGGAAAGTCTTGTAAAAGGCGAGAGCGGAGCCGCTCCGATTACTCTTTTTGATGCCACAAACTTTAAAACAAGATTCGCCTGCGAAGTGAAAAATTTCGATCCATTACAGCATTTTGATAAAAAAGATGCTAAAAAAATGGATAGAAACACTCAGCTGGGAATGGTAGCAGCAAGAGAAGCTGTAGCACATTCAAGAATCATCGAAGACAATGTAGATAAAAACAGAGTTGGAGTAATTTGGGGTTCCGGTATTGGAGGTTTAGAAACATTTGAAACTGAAGTTTTAGGATGGGCTAATACTGATATACCTAGATTCAACCCTTTCTTTATTCCAAAAATGATTGCGGATATTACACCAGGGCATATTTCTATTGAATACGGATTCCACGGTCCCAATTATACAACTGTTTCTGCATGTGCTTCATCTGCAAATGCACTGATTGATTCTAAAATGCTGATCCAACTAGGAAAGGCAGACGTTATTGTTTGCGGAGGCTCTGAAGCTGCCGTTACAGCAAGTGGCGTTGGTGGTTTCAATGCAATGATGGCACTTTCTACAAGAAATGAAGATCCTAAAACAGCTTCTAGACCTTTTGATAAAGACAGAGATGGCTTTGTATTAGGTGAAGGTGCAGGAACCATCATTCTTGAAGAATATGAACACGCTGTAAAGCGTGGTGCAACAATATATGCAGAATTATTAGGAGGCGGTATGAGTGCAGATGCACATCACATGACTGCTCCACATCCGGAAGGTTTAGGCGCTTATCTGGTAATGAAAAATTGTCTGGAAGATGCAGGATTAACTGCTGATGAAGTAGATCATATCAATATGCATGGTACATCTACTCCATTAGGAGACATTGCAGAATCCAACGCAATTTCAAAATTATTGGGAGAGCATGCTTACAACATTCAGATTAATTCTACAAAATCAATGACGGGTCACCTTTTGGGTGCTGCCGGAGTTATTGAGGCTATTGCTGCTTTAGGAGCCATTATCCATGGTATTGTTCCACCTACAATCAATCATTTTAATGATGATGAAAAAATCGACAGCAGATTGGATTTTACATTCAATAAAGCTGTAAAAAAAGATGTGAAAGTAGCTATGAGTAACACTTTTGGATTTGGTGGACACAACGCTTGCGTTCTTTTCAAGAAAATCTAATTTATTAACTGAATGGAGTTACAGAAATACTTTTCTAAATTCCTTCTCAAGCAAAGAAAAAAAGTAGTAACAGAAAGAGATTATTTTTTGAGTACTGAGCTTAATAAGATATTGGGTACAGAGATTCAGAATATTAATTTTTACCGTGAAGCTTTTTCTATTAAAAATTCTTCTAAAAATCAGGAAAGTAATTACGAACGTCTTGAATTTTTAGGAGACTCTGTTTTGGGTACAATTGTCTCATGTCATTTGTTTCAAACTTATCCTAAAGGTAACGAAGGATATATGACGCAGATGAAATCTAAAATTGTAAATAGGAAAAATCTCAATAAACTAGGAGAAGATTTAAAACTTACCGACCTTTTACAAAAAAACAACAATTCTGTTGCTTTGGGTGAGAATATATCCGGAAATCTCTTTGAAGCATTGATCGGAGCCATATATCTTGATCTTCAATATGATACATGCAAGAAAATCGTATTAGAAAGACTTCTTACTCCATCAGAAATCAATAAGCTGGAAAACAAAATTGTAAGTTATAAAGGTCTTCTTTTGGAATGGAGCCAGAAGAAAAAACTCAACATCAAGTATGAAACATGTGAAGAAATTCAGGTAAATAAGAGTATTGTTTTCCGTTGCCATGTTTGGCTGGGTGAAGAAAAAATTGCTAATGCAACCGAAACTTCCAAAAAGAAAGCGGAAGAAAAAGCAGCACAAAGAGCGTTTTACATTTTAAACAAAAAAGAAAATATACTTGGAAATCCAAAAACTGTATGATCTAGACGATATAGAATGTGAAGATATTACCATTGGTTTGGTGAGATTAGCCAAAAATATACCCGATCATGAGTTTTTTTTCAAAATAAATCAAATCAATGATCTTACATTTTCCAGAATTAAAGATCTTGTTTTTAACGGTATTTATTACGATTATTTTTTTCCGAGATATGAAGCATACCACAAGTTTACAAAGACTTGCTTCACTTTTATATCAAACAAATCTTCAGAAAGTAAACAAAAAAAGTTACAGACGGAGCTCTTCTCCGGAGAGGAGAATATTAAATTTTTATTAAATAATAAGACAGAAGTAGAATATATTCTTCATAGTCCGGAACAATTCACTGATTTTTCCGTAATTTTGCTGCCTGAAAATCTTGTGTTTCCAATTCAAGATTACAATTTAAGTTCTGAAGAAGAACTTTATCAAATAATACAATATTATGAATAAGTATTTAAAGAAAACAAAAATTATTGCGACACTTGGACCTGCTTCCTCTTCAAAGGAAGTTATGTTAGGATTAATGAAAGCTGGTGTTGACGTATTTAGAATAAATTTTTCTCATGCAGATTACGACTTAGTTCGTACCAATATTCAAGCCATCAGAGATCTTAATAAAGAATACGGTTATTCTGTAGGTATTCTTGCCGATTTACAAGGTCCGAAATTAAGAGTAGGTGTTGTAAAAGAAGGATCATACTTGAATCCTGGTGATATTTTAACGTTTACCAACGAAAAAATAGAAGGAGATTCTACGAAAGTTTATATGACTTATCAGCAGTTTCCTCAAGACGTAAATGTAGGGGAAAGAATTTTAATTGATGACGGTAAGCTTGTTTTAGAAGTTCTTGAAACCAACAAAATAGACACCGTAAAAGCAAAAACAATCCAGGGTGGACCATTAAGTTCTAAAAAAGGGGTAAACCTTCCAAATACCAACGTTTCACTTCCTGCTTTAACGGAAAAAGATATTTTGGATGCTAACTTCATGCTTGATATGGAGGTTGACTGGATTGCACTTTCTTTCGTGCGTCACGCTCAGGATATTATCGACCTTAAAGAACTTATTGCTAAGCATCCTAAAGGACAGATAAAAACACCAATCATTGCTAAGATTGAAAAACCTGAAGGAGTAAAAAATATCGATCAAATTTTATTGGAATGTGACGGATTGATGGTTGCTCGTGGAGATCTTGGAGTAGAAGTTCCTATGGAAGAAGTTCCTGCAATTCAGAAAACATTGGTGGAGAAAGCAAGATTTTATTCTAAACCTGTAATTATCGCTACACAAATGATGGAAACGATGATTAACAGCTTAACCCCAACAAGAGCTGAAGTAAATGATGTTGCCAATTCCGTATTGGACGGAGCCGATGCAGTGATGCTTTCCGGTGAAACTTCTGTGGGAAGATACCCTATTCAGGTGGTTGAAAACATGACAAAAATTGTTCAGAATATTGAGCAGACTAATTTTTATCAGCATAAAAATGAGCCGATAGAAAAAGATTTCAACTGTATTGATGAGCGTTTTATTACCAATAGAGTATGTCTTGCCGCGGTAAGAATCGCAAAAAGCACCAATGTTACTGCTATTATTACACTTACAAACTCAGGATATACAGCTTTCCAGCTTTCTGCACACCGACCAAACTCTCACATTATCGTTTATAGTGGAAACAGAAGAGTGATCACAATGCTGAATCTTCTTTGGGGAGTTCGTGCTTATTATTATGATATGAATAAATCTACTGATGAAACGATTATTCAGGTAAATATGCTTACTCATAACCACGGATATATTGAAACAGGTGATTTTGTGATCAATATTAACGCTACTCCATCTTATGAAGGCGGAAAAACAAATACTTTGAGATTAACAACCATTTAATCTTCCAGATATAAAAAGCAAAACTCTCGAGAAATTCCCGAGAGTTTTTTTATTTTCCTAAAACTGTTTTGGCAGTTACAAACTCTTTTAAAGCTAAAAGCGACAGTTCTGTTCCATATCCCGAAGATTTTGTTCCTCCAAACGGAAATCGGGGATCAGAACTCGTCATTCTGTTGATATTTACCGTTCCTGATTCCAAACCATTAATAAAAAATTCCTGACGTTGTTTATCTTTCGTCCAGACCGAATTTGAAAGCCCGAAAGGAATATTGTTGGCCATTTCCAAAGCTTCATAGTCATTCTGAGCAATCATAACCATTCCAAGAGGTCCAAATAACTCTTCCTGTAAAATAGGATTTCCCTCTTTCACACTCATCAAACCTGGATTAAACTCATTATCCGAAATTCGCTCTAAAGGAATAATAATCTCTGCACCATGGTCTAAAGCTTTTTGGTATTGCTTTTCAAGATCATCTGCTAAATCCGCTCTTGCCATTCCACCCAAACTTGTATCCTTATTCATCGGATCTTTTGGAACGTATTTTTTATACTCCTGAATGAATTTAGGTAGAAAAACATCTTTAATATCCTTTTGAATAATAAATCTTTTTGCAGCAACGCAAGTCTGTCCACAATTTTGAAGTCTTGCTAAAGCTCCTACTTTTGCAGCTTCGTCTAAATCTGCATGATTTAAAACAATAAAGGCATCGCTTCCGCCAAGTTCAAGCAAAGATTTTTTAATTTTCTGTCCTGCAATAGATGCAACTTCAGCACCTGCTTTTTCGCTTCCGGTAAGACTTACTCCTTTAATAGTGGAATGTTCAAGAATTTCTTTCACTTGGCTATGACCTACCTCCAGATTTTGAAAAATTCCTTCTGGAAATCCCGCTTCTAGAAATACTTTTTCAATGGCATTTCCGCTACCAAAACAAATAGATGCATGCTTTAAAACTACTGTATTTCCTGCTAAAATTGCAGGAGTTGCAAATCTCAGAACCTGCCAAAAAGGAAAATTCCACGGCATTACACCAAGAATTACTCCTTTCGGAACATAGTGTATTTCTGAAATAGAATATTCTGAACTGATTTTTTCCGGTTTTAAAACGTTTTCTGCTTCGACATAATAGTTCATCATCAAAGCACATTTCTCAACTTCAGAAATAGCTTGCGAAATAGGCTTATTCATTTCTTTAGTTATGATTTCGCCAAATTCTTCCGATTTATTTTTAAATAATTCTGCGGCCTCTGCAATTAGTTTTTGCCTGTCTGAGAAAGGCACATTTTTCCATTGTTTAAAAGCTTCGTCAGCTTTTAAGAGTTTATTTTCTATTGATTGTTCCATGTTATTCAAAATGAAATTTTATGCTTAAAAAAGCAATTTAGAGTCAACAAAATATGTTCCTTTATAACAGTTTAGAAATGATAATTGACTATGGTAAGAATCGTATAATTAAATCATCAACCATTCATTTGAAAGACTTGCGGCTAATCTTGCCGTTCTTTCCTGAATATCAAATTGTGGATTTACTTCTGCAATATCCAAAGCAACAAGCTTTTCACTTTTTAAAATATGTTTATAAAAGTGCATAAAAGCAGAATCTGTAAATATTCCGTTATAAGCAGCGGCAGAAACTCCCGGAGCAATTGAAGCATTAAAAACATCCATACAAACAGTAAGATAAAGAACATCTACCGATTCTGTAAGTTCGTTTATACGTTCATATACTGAAGGAAGATTTTCAAAAAAGAGTTCATCTGCCAAAATATATTTCATATTGAACTGATGAGCCGTATCAAACAATTTCAGGGTATTAGAATTTCTTTGAATCCCAATATGCAAAGTAAAATTATTATCTTCCTGAGCAATTTGCCAAAATCCGGTTCCTGAACTTGCTCCTACTCCATCTTCCGGTTTTCTGTTATCAAAATGAGCATCAATATTGATGATTCCAATTTTTTTGTCCGGAAATGCATTTCTGATCCCCAAATAGTGAGCGAAAGTAACTTCGTGACCACCACCTAAAACAAGTGATTTTGCTCCTTTCACCAAAACCTTTGAAACATTTTCAGCAAGAGTAGTCTGTGCTTTTTCTAAATCAGCATTTTCACAGGTAATATTACCAAAATCCAGCATTGAAAAATCCGGCATAATTACGGGAAAATTAACCATATTTTTTCTGATAATATCTGGTGCATCTTTTGCTCCTACTCTGCCTTTATTTCTTTTTACACCTTCATCTACAGCAAAACCATGCAAAACGAAATCGTTAGTTGTAACCAAATCATAATTTTCTGCATTTTGTATACGTTGAAAAAGTCTGTGATAAAGAGGTTCTTCTCCATCTAATCTTCCTTGCCAAATATTTTGATTCATAATTTAATTTTAAGATTCTGTTAGATTCCCATTAATGTAAATATGTTCTGCCTTTAAACTTCCCTGGTTGTACAGCACGTTTTGGAAATTATCTGTTTTAAAAGTAACAAAGTCTGCTTTAAAACTATTTTCTAATCTTCCGCGATCTTCTAAACCAAGTGCAAAAGCTGAACGAAAAGTAATACCTGCCAAAACTTCTGCTGTAGTCAGCTTTTCATACGTTGCTAAAATTGAAGCCTGAGTAATTAAATTTCCCATAGGAGCAGAACCGGGATTCCAGTCACTTGCTATTGCCAAAATTGCGCCAGCGTCTAATAATTTTCTTGCAGGTGTAAATTTTTCTCCCAAACCTAAACTTGCTCCCGGAAGCGCAGTTGCTACAGTATCTGACTCAGCAAGAAACATAATATCTTCATCAATTGTTGCTTCCAAGTGATCTGCAGATCTTGCTCCGACTTCTACAGCAATCCTGGAACTTCCTGCGGTAAACTGATCTGCATGTACCGTAATTTCAAAACCTAAATCTTTAGTTTTCAATAAAAACTCTTTACTTTCTTCAGGCTGAAACGCCGATTTTTCTATAAAAATATCGACTCTTTGAGATAAGTTTTCTTCTTTTACTTTAGGCAAAATTTCATTTAAAATATAATCTAAATATGCTTTGTTATCCCCATCAAAATCCCTTGGTTTTAAATGTGCAGATAAGCAAGTGGGAACTAATGTTGCGACAGTTTGAGACTGAGCTTTTTTAATAATGCGCAACATTTTTAATTCGTTCTCTACATCGAGTCCGTATCCGCTTTTCACTTCTATAGTTGTAATTCCTAAAGAAACTAAAACATTAATTCTTTCAAGTAAAGTTTTTAACAACTCTTCTTCGGAGGCATTTCTTGTATGCTGCACAGAACTCCAAATTCCTCCACCGCTTTCAGCAATTTCCAGATAAGTTTTACCTGCATTTCTCATAGCAAAATCATTAGCACGATTCCCACCAAAACAAATGTGCGTGTGTGAATCTGTAAAAGCAGGCAGAGCGATCTGTTCTCCTTTGATCTCTTCAATTTGAGCATTTTGATTTTCAGATTGTAGAGTATTAAAATTTCCAACCTTAAATATTTTATCCTGATCAATTAAAATTCCGCCATCGGTGATGATTTCAAGCTGCTCATCTGATAATTTTCCTCTAAGAGAAAGGTTAGCTAAGGTTACAATTTGCTTAAATGGTCCTATTAATTTCATACTTGCTAAATTACAAATACAATTTCAGACTTGACCTAAATTTCCTATCTTTGAAGTAAATGAAATGAATTAATGCCAGATTTTTTACATCCTGATAAGGAAAATTATTCCAATGACGAACTCATACAGGAAGAAAAAATACGTCCGCAGAGTTTTAAAGATTTTGCCGGACAAAGGAAAACATTAGAAAATCTTGAAGTTTTCGTTGCTGCCGCAAAAAATCGTGGTGGAGCGCTCGATCATGTACTTTTACATGGTCCTCCTGGTTTGGGGAAAACTACTCTATCGAATATTATTGCCAATGAACTTGGAGTAAACTGTAAAATTACTTCGGGTCCCGTATTAGATAAGCCTGGAAGTTTAGCAGGATTGCTGACCAATTTAGAAGAAAATGATGTTCTTTTTATTGATGAAATCCACAGACTTTCACCCATTGTAGAAGAATATCTTTATTCTGCAATGGAAGATTATAAAATCGACATCATGCTGGAAACCGGACCTAATGCGAGAAGTGTTCAGATAAGTTTAAATCCTTTTACATTAGTAGGTGCGACAACAAGAAGCGGAATGCTTACGAAACCCATGTTGGCAAGATTTGGAATTCAAAGCAGACTAGAATACTATTCGATAGAACTTCTTTCTACTATTATTATGAGAAGTGCAAGAGTTCTGGGCGTAACGATTTATGAAGATGCAGCCATTGAAATTGCAAGAAGAAGTCGTGGTACACCGAGAATTGCAAATGCATTATTAAGAAGAGTACGAGATTTTGCCGAGATAAAAGGGAACGGTGAAATTGAAATCAATATTACAATTTATGCTCTAAATTCATTAAACGTAGATGAATTCGGACTTGACGAAATGGATAACAAGATCATGCGAGTGATGATTGAAAACTTTAAAGGGAAACCTGTGGGAATTTCTGCTCTGGCAACTTCTATCGCAGAAAACCCAGAAACTCTGGAGGAAGTTTATGAGCCATTTTTAATCCAAGAAGGATTTATTATCAGAACTCCAAGAGGACGTGAAGTAACGGAAAAAGCATATCGTCATCTGAATATTGCCATCCCAAGAAATCCGGGAGAATTATTTTAAAATAAAATTACAAAAAATAAAAAACAATATGAAATTATATCCAATCCAATGTGGAAAATTTAAGCTCGACGGCGGCGCAATGTTCGGAGTCGTCCCAAAAAGTCTGTGGGAGAAGACAAATCCTGCAGACGAAAGAAATTTAATAGAATTGGGAACCCGATCTTTATTAATTGAAGATGGTAAAAAGCTTATTCTTATAGATTGCGGACTAGGTGATAAGCAAGACGAAAAGTTTTTTGGTCATTATTCGCTTTGGGGAGATGATAATTTAGATAAAAACCTACAAAAATATGGCTTTGTAAAAGAAGACATTACAGATGTTTTTTTAACGCATTTGCATTTTGACCATTGTGGTGGCGCAATAGAATGGAATGATGATAAAACAGGATACAGACCCGCCTTTAAGAATGCACAATTCTGGACTAATGAAAATCACTGGCAATGGGCAACAGAACCCAATGCGAGAGAAAAAGCAAGCTTTTTAAAAGAAAACATATTACCAATTCAGGAAAGTGGTCAGTTAGGATTTTTACCGCTTCCTACTAATGGAAATTACGGTTTTGCCCCCGAACTTAAAATGGATGTCATTTTTGTAGATGGTCATACTGAAAAGCAGATGCTTCCGGTAATACAATATCAGGAAAAAACAATTGTTTTTGCGGCAGATTTAATTCCTACAGCAGGACATATTCCGCAGGTTTATGTAATGGGATATGATACAAGACCATTGCTTACGATAGAAGAGAAAGCAAAGTTCCTGAAACAATGCGTAGATAATGACTATCTGCTATTTTTTGAGCATGATGCACATAACGAACTGGCAAGTCTTAAAATGACTGAAAAAGGTGTGCGTTTAGACGAAACATTTAGCTTTAATGAAGTTTTTGGTTACTAAATTATGGACGAACTGAATACAGAAACGAAAAAAGCAGAACCTGATCCTGCCTCAAAAATTATAGGTCTTACTGGCGGAATTGGTTCCGGAAAAACTACCGTTGCAAAGTTTATAGAAAATTGCGGTTTTCCGGTCTATTATTCGGATGAAAGAGCAAAAGCTATTGTCAATGAAAATGATAGTCTGAAGCAAAGAATTAAGGCTCTTTTAGGTAGTGATTCTTATGATGAAAAAGGATTATATAACAGAAAATTTGTTGGCGAAAAAGTTTTTAACAATGATGAATTATTGGGTCAACTCAATGAAATAATTCATCCCGCTGTGCGCGAAGATTTTGAACAATGGGTGGCTCAACAAACGAAATATCTTATTTTTAAAGAAACAGCATTATTATTTGAATTAAAACTTCATCTTCAATGCTACAAATCTCTTTTGGTAACTGCCGAAGACAATATCCGAATTAAAAGAGTGATGGATCGGGATGGGAAAACCTACCGTGAAGTAGAGTCTGTAATGAATAATCAAATGTCTGAAAAAGATAAAATAAAAATGGCAGATTTTGTGATTTACAATAACACGAATCTGGAGGATCTTCAGGAAGACACCGAAAAAATTATTTTTGAGATTGAATAAAGCTCTCAATCATTAATATAAACTCGCTATTATTGGGCGAGTTTTTTTAGCTCTATTGACAAAAAAATAAGCTCTCATTACTGAGAGCTTATTCTATTGATAGAAGTTACTTATTATTCTTTAATGAATTTCTTCTGTACAGTTCCTTTAACATCTTCTATGTCGATAACATATAATCCGTTAATTAATCTGCTAACATCAATCTTGTTGTTTAAGATTAATCCGCTAGAAACCACTTGTCCTGCTGCACTGTAAATTTTATAATTCGCTTTTTTGCTGATATTTTTTACATTTAAAACTGTGCTTACCGGATTCGGATAAATTAAAATATCTGTTTGGTTTATTGCGTTTGCAACACTTTGTTTAGAAATTCTTACTGTGTAGTCTTCTACTTCACCATTCGGGAAGCTTGTACAGTTTACAGGAATTCCGTCTTTCTGCATTGCAACTCTCATTACAACATATTTGTAATCTGTCATGCTTACAAATGCATCAGCAGGAACACTAAATGTTGCGCTTGCTGTAGGATTTGTGTTTGGACCGTCAGCTAAGATTCTTTCGTTAATATCGAAATAACCATTTCTGTTGAAATCAATCCAAACTGCAACTCCTGCACTTGCTCCGTTACTTAATGTTTTATCAATTGTAATCTGGTTACCAGCTGATCCTTGAATTATTGTAATATGTTTTGCCGGATTAGCTGTAAAGTCAGAATATCCAGGAGTAGGACCTATAAGAGTTTCATTGATCATCTCTGGTTTTCCTGTTGGTTTAACCGTAACTTTATTAATAAATTCTGCTGATCCATTACTAGATGACATCTGACAATACACTACAGTAGGTGTTGTGAAATAATAAGGAGGCGTAAAGTTGCCCGGAGTTCCAGAACAAACGTTTGCTACCTGCATTTCATATTTCGTTAATTCTAACAATCCTAAGATTGTGTAAGTATTTGCATTAACAGTAAGGGTAGTCCAGCTAGGAATACCTACTTTTCTGTATCTCAAAATATAACTTCCTGTAGCACCTGCACCAGTAAATGCATCCCAAGTTACTTCAGCGCTTGTAGGCGTTAACGTAGTAATAGTTAATCCTGGAGGCGGTACCTCACAAATTCTTACTGTTGTGAATACCTGAGGATTTGACCAAGGGTTAGGAGTAGTTTCACCCACACACTGATTTGCTACTTGAACTTCATAAGTAACATAAGAAGTTAATCCTGTAAGTGTAACAGAGTTAGCTGGAGGAGCTGGTGCTGTCACCGAAATCCAAGTTGTAGAACCTACTGGTCTGTATCTAATGATGTAAGTGGCACTCGGAACAATTGGGTTCCAAGTAACAACTGCTGAAGTTGAAGTCACATTTGTAATTGTTACATTCGGAGGCGTAGGATCACATCTTGTTGTGAATACTTTTATAGGAGTATAAGCACCCGCTCCACCTGTACCACAAACAGCAGCAATTCTAACTTCATAAGTAGTTGCAGGCGTTAGACCTGTAAGCTGTACCGGAGGATTTCCCGCTAAAACAGATGCATTAATAGGAATCCATGGAGAAGCAGGAGTTGTTACTGCTCTATATTCCAGTATAAATGCATTATTATTTAATGAAGAAGTCCAATTTACAGTAGCAGAGTTATGAGTAATTGGAGAAACAGTAACGTTTGTAGGTGGAATATTGCTACAAGGTCTTAATTTTACTGCATAATCTTCTACTTCACCATTTGCAGGGTCAACACACATTACAGAAGCACTACCTCTTTTTAAAATAACCCTCATTGTAGTATTTAAAGGACCTGAATAAATTGCTGGACCAGCTGCCGGAACATTAAATATAGCGGTAACAGGTGTTGTAGTACTAGATGCAGAAGTCATGATTTTCTCATTAGCTGCAAAAATACCATCTCTGTTGTAGTCAATATATGCATCTACAGCATCGGCAAAAGTAGTAGTTTGCCAAGATTTCGTTACTGATAGCTCATTTCCAATAGAGCCCACTTCTAGATTAATTACCGGCGTTGTGTAGCTAATATAATTAGTCTGTAAAGAAGTATTATTAACTATAGGGAAATTAACCGGTGTTACTTTTACATTGGAAATATAATCATTTGTACCTGTACCCACCATTGGACAATATGTCAAAGGAGGAGTGGTAAAGTTGATTGAAGGACCAAATGCTCCTGAAGTACCGTTACATACCGTCATCACTTGAACTTGATAAGCTGTTTGCTCATTAAGACCAGTTATTGTATAATAACTTTGTCCTGCTGTAACTGGCTGACCAGCCGCAGAAGGCAACCAAGGTCCAGTTGAACCAAGTCTCCATCTTACAAAATATGTTGCACCTGCAGCTGGTAACCAAGATACATAAGCTGTAGTAGCAGTCATATTGGTAACCGTAATGTTCGATGGCGGCGCTGTAGTACAAGGAAGTAAATCAATTAATCTTACTGAATAATCTTCTACTTCTCCCCAAGTAAATCCTCCACAAGGACTAGGTGTACCGCCTTCCTGAAGAATTACTCTCATTCTAACATTAAGATTTCCGGCATATGCTCCCTGAGCAACTGTAGGAACTGTAAAGTTAGGATTACTTACAACAGTTGTTGTATTAGAAGGTGAATCAAGAACTAATTCATTAGGATTGTCTCCAAAAATTCCATTTCTATTAAAATCAATCCAAGCTCTTGTACCTGCAGCATATTGGAAGTTTGGCCAAACCTTAGTTGCAGAAATACTGTTATTAGCTGTTCCTCTTATTAAAGTAATTAGTCTTGCTGGATCATTAGTATAATCTGAATAGAATGGCGGCGGTGTAGCAGAGTTACTAACCATTGGCGCATATCCTGTAGGTGTAACCGTTACATTAGATAAATATTCATATACTGTAGTACTTGTAGGCCCAGAAGTACAATAAGTTACAGCTGGTGTTGTAAATGGAATACTTGGTGAAAATGCACCAGTAGTACCACCACAAATGGTTGCCACTTGTACTTCATAAGCAGTTAGCTCATTAAGACCAGGTATAATATAACTGCTCGATAGTGGAGCCGTTAAAGTAACTGTAGTCCATGCTCCACTTGGCGCAAGTCTGTATCTTACTACATATGTTGCTCCCAATGTAGGACTCCAAGAAACAACAGCAGATGTTGGAGTAAGCTGCCCTACTGCAATATTAGATGGTGGCGCAGTAGTACAAGGCTGCAAAATTTCGGCAACAAGTTGTATTCTAGGAATATCAGAATATCTAGAACTTGCTGTAGGAGGCGCACTAGGATCAGCATTAACAGAGTCGCTATAATGAAGGATACCTCTATTTGTACCTGCAGGATAATTACCCCAATTCTGTGTACAAGAATAGCTAGGAGCATTTTCATCGACTGCTACAACAATATTTGAAGTACCATTCCACACAAATGGATTTGTTAGTGTAATTTCAACCCAGTTACCACTTGTCATATTTGGTAAAGTACCAGTATAAACCTGTTGCATTCCAGATAATGGTACCCAACTTGTAGTAGTTGCAAAATCTGTTTGTGAAGTATTACCCATATAAACTACCCATTGATTATAATTTGCTTGGGTAGTTGCTGTAGACTGGACAAAAAATCTTATTTTAGTTATATAATTATTCGTTCCAATTGCTCCAGCTACTTCAGAGGCAGTATATATTTGTTGAGAATAATTAAAACCAAAACAAGAGTAAATCGGTAAGTTTCCAGAAGAAGCTGTACCAGAGCCAATCTGACCAGGAGTAAAGGAAGGACCTGCTATCCAAGTACTTTTATCTGTGGCAGAACAAATTGACCTTACCCACCAATAATAGGTTGTACCAGTAACAAGACTATTTAATGGTACTGAAACAGCTGTAGTAGCAGTTCCAGATGTAGCAGCTAAAGGAGTAGTATTTGTAGTTGAAACAATATACTCATAACCATTTGCTGGCACTGTTGTAGGTGCTGTCCAACCGATAGATGCTGTTACAGGTGATGTTGCTCCAGAAACTAATCCTGAAGGAGAGAAACAAGTTGGTGGAGTCCATGTATAAGTAAGCCCGTCAGAAGGCATACCGGGAGTAGCCGCTGTAGTATTAAATGCTTGGCTGCTTGTATTTGCAGTACCTGCTGTAGAACTTATAAAAGCTAAACTTGTAGCATTTAAGCGGTTATTATAATCAGTATTGTTTACGCCTCTTAGACCAATTTGAGCGGTACTGCTATATGTAGTAGTACCTGCCAAATACGATCCGCCTTTATAAACTACAGCAATTGTTTTAGCCGTTTCTCTTAATCTTATTTGGAAAGAAAAGGCATAAGCTGCAGTAGTTGAGGTTGTATAAGTAGGTCTGAAATCAGCCCACTGTATAACGATTTCTCTGTTTGGAGCTGTACCTTCAATTCCCCAACTTACTGTACCAAATACATTCGTTACATTGGCAATTGCATTAAGATCTCTACCAAAAGCAGATACCGCACCACTGTAAGTTTCTGTGCTGGAAATTGGAGAATAGGTTGCAGTACCAGGTACCGTTGTTCCAAATGTTATAAAACCATTTGTTGATACATTCAATGACGAATAATTTACTCCATTAAATGAAAAGTTAAATGGCAACGTAACTGGATAAACTGCGTTATCAAGTGAATTTGATGCAGTAGCTGTAGCTAATATCGTTGGCGATGCTAAAGCTGTGTAAGTTCCCGAAGACTGCGTAAAGCTATAGGAACTGACCTGTGCATTTGTTATATATGCCGTTATAATGGCAAAAATTAGTAGAATTTTCTTCATCTTATTAAGAATTTAAATAGATTAGAACACAAGAATTATACATAAGTTAATTAATTAGTGTATTAATAATGGAACGCCTTTTTCCGCTAAAAATTTCATTTCTGTACTAAGAAAAAGGTAAAAAGTAAATGATTTCCTCATAGGCTACAATTATTTTAGATTAACTACAAATCTAAACATTTTTTATTATTTAGAAATACAATTACTCTTTTTTTTTGCCGTAATAACAGCAAAAACATACTTATGATTAAATTATAAAAAAAATCCTCAGGAAAACCTGAGGATTTAATAGCTTTTAAACCTTTTATTTATTTCTTGATAAATTTGATACTTTGAGAAATATCTTTGTCCTTAATTGTAATGATATAAGATCCTTTTATCAGTTCAGCAATTCTAACCTGATTATCATTAATCTCACCTGATTTTACAATTTGTCCTACAGCATTATGAATTTCATATCTTGCTTTATTGGAAACTTTCGTAACATTTAAAACATCTGTTGCAGGATTTGGATATAATGCAAATTGCTCTAATTTTGTTTCTCCCGTTGATAATACAGTTACATTTATCGCTCTTGTTTGAGAGGTAGTATATTGACTACCTTGAAAAACTATATTACCTTGTGAATTTTTCAGATTGTAATATCCTCCCGTGTCATAAATTCCGTCTCCATATGAATCATTTATAGTAAATGTATAGCAACCCGGAGTTAAATTCCAAATTGAAACATCAATTGCGGGTAGTGCTCCAGATGTAGGTGTATTGGCATACGAACCTCCAGAATAAAGAACTGTTCCAGCGCTGTTTTTTAAATCCCATGTAATTTCACTACCATAATAATCTCTCTGTAAATTAAAAGTAAAAGTTCCTTGTTCTGCGTTTACCGCACCAGAACCTACGAAATATGTATTAAAAGAATTATTTGTAGATCTCTGGTCAGCAACTCCATTTACTGTAGTTACAGAAACAGTCATTGTTCCTGTAGGCATAGTTCCAGGAATTGTTAAATCTATTAGCGCATAACGATTAGGAGCTAAATTTCCTGTCCAGTTATAGGTTTGTATATTAGTTCCTACACCAAAAGTAATAACTGCTGAAGCCATATTACTTGTACCTCTATTGTATAGAGAAATTTTCATTGTAGAAGCCGCAGTTCCACCACAAGTTGAATTAGCAGTTGAACAATTTGTTTCTAATTTTACTTCTCCATCGTTAGCAAATAGTGGGATAGCAATATCTGCAACTGAAGTTTTTAATTCTAATCTTCTTGGAGAATTATTCATTACCGCCGTCATTCTTGCTTTTTGGTCAACAGTAAAAATATTCATACAGGTATCATTTGTATAATCCATATAGTTTTCTACCATCTCTAAAAGTCCGGCTGTACAACTTGCAATAGGCAATGTACATACATTATTTGCTTTGTGGGCAGGAGGTGTGTCATTACAGTAGTCTGTAGCACAAACTAATCCATTAGGATCAGTAGCATCATCATCCCCCCAAATATGTCTTAATCCTAAAAAGTGACCAACTTCATGTGTCATTGTTCTACCCTTATCATAAGGAGCATCTAAAATGAAAGACCCATCATCATAATCTGAACTACCAAATGTCGCATAATTTGCAACTACACCATCTGTGGACGCAAGCCCACCACTAGCATTTAAACCTGTTAATCCTGAATTAGAAGGAAACTGAGCATAACCTAAAAGGTTTGAGCTACTACCTCCAAATTGCACACTCCACATATTCATGTATTTTGTAGGATCCCAAATAGTTTTTGGTTTTACATAAGAATTTATCCCTGCCTGAGTCCAACTTGTGTAGCAAAGATTTACCCTGTCAATACCATTTGTAGGATTTCCGTTTGGATCAACCTTAGCTAAAGCAAACTGAATCATTACATCAGCACCAACAGGATTGGAATTAAATCCTGGAGTTCCTGCTAATTTTCTGAAATCATTATTCATCACTGTAATCTGTGACTGCACTTGTGTGTCAGTAATATTCGGCTCTACACCATAAGCTTGTCCAGAATGTATTACATGTACAACAACAGGAATCGTAATAATTCCTCCATTTTGAGATTTGTTTGCTTTACTATTTTCTATAAGTGGTGCTAACCATGCCTCAAACTCTGCATCACTCATTCTATCTGGATACTTAGCCTGTAATTCGCGTTCATTTTCTGTTGATGCACATCTAATAAATCCGTTAATGGCTTTTAATTCATTTACTGTGTAAGTTTTGCCTAAAACTAATTTACTATCTCCAATTCTTTGACTGTAAGTGAATATACTTACAGCAGAAATGAAGAGAAATGCAATTTTTGATAAAATAGAAATCTTCATTATAAATTCATTTAATTCTTGACAAATATAACTATAAAATACGATTAAGATAATATTTCATGATCATAATTAAATAAAAAATCAGTACTTTGGCTAAATTATAGCTATATCAATATTTTGAATACTTAAAAAAACAGAAAATGAAACTTTTTATCACATCATTCATAACATTAATTGTAATAAGTTGTACAACAAAAAATTCAGTGGAAAAATCACGCTCACAGATTAGTAAAATTTCATTGACAGAACGTACAAGAGGAACCAATAGAATTTTCACGATAGAAAATGGTAAGCTTGAGAATTCTACCAATGGAAATATAACCTCTAAGCAATTAACAGAAAATGATTGGTTAAAAATTTCAACACTAGCTGAAAAAATCGATACTGAAAGTATTTCTAAACTAATAGCTCCATCAACTAACAGATACAGTGATGCTGCTTTAGCATCAACTGTTATTATTTATAAAGATGGAAATGAATATCAATCTTCAGGTTTTGATTCGGGGAATCCACCTGCAGAACTGAAAGATCTTTATACCGAAATTCAAAGAGTTATAGAAACAAAAAAGAGCAGGTAAATCTGCTCTTTTTTGTTTAAAATTTATACGCGATATTCCATGCAAATCCCATCAAAAATTTAGAAGAACTTCTTCCAAATCCAGGGACGATCATTGGAACTACTTCATCCTGCTTTGATGTTACCATCAAATATCTCGGTTGCATATTGACATCAATGAAAAAATTTGATTCAAAAAGCTGAACTCTTCCTCCAATTGTGCCTTCAAGCCAGAAAGATGACTGAGAAGATGCGGGTAAAGAGATTGAAGAACTGCTTCCACCAAAACCACGGATAGGAATAGAAAAATATTCCTGATTATAAAACGAACCTGCTACTTTTGCACCTCCGTAAAAACCATTGAATTCATTCTCACTGTCTTTTGCAAGCATATAAAATGCTCCTATCTTAGCAAAAGGACCATTTACTGTTGCATCGTATCCGTTTTTCTGATAAATATTTTTTTCAAATCCCGCTTCTACGATTCCGTGAATACTACCTTTTATTTTTGATGAAATAAATCCCTGAAACAATTGTCTGTCTGAAAAAAAGGAAACACCTGTATTTAAAGCATCTACTCCAACCATAAAATTGGGTTCATATTTCCATTTTTCTTTTGCAGTTTCTTTTTTTTCCTGCGCAGAAATCAACAGTCCTAAAAGACTAAAAACCGAGGTAAAGATTAGTTTTTTCTTCATTTTGAATAAAGTTTTGTCCGGATTCTACTTTTATAACTGGAGTTGGTTTTAATAACTGACCGCTTACATTTTCATAATTCAGCTTCGCACCACAACCAGGCGAAACGTAAATTGCTTTTGTGGTATAACTTACCCGCACTTTTGAAGAATCTCCTTTTCTTGTTGTTTTTACAAATAAGTCGGTATATGGAGATTCGTCGACACGTAAAGGAATAAAAATAGAATCTACATTTCTACTCCATCCCAAATCAACGGTTCTTACTCCGTAATCTACATATATTTTCAGTGAGTCTAATGTCGTTATTTTATCTCCGTTTTTAAACATGATTTTCATTCTCGGCGTACCTTCACCGCTTTCGCATATATCATCATCTCCGCCACAGGAAATCATCACCAGAGATAAAATAAAGAATGACAGTAATCTTTTCATTTATAAATTATTTAGGATCTAAAGCCTTTTCTATACGGAAAACCAAATCTTCAAAATGATATTTATTTACTACATCTGAAGCAGATTTTGCTGAAAGCTCTTTTTTAATGGTATTTAAATTTCCTCTCACCAATGCAGAAACATCAGATTTATCAGATTTATTATCAACGAGTTTTATAAGAGAATCGATATAATTTCTCTGAAGATTTCTTGTATAAATATCTACATTATCTTTTTTAAGAATTGAAGTATTTAAATCTGAAAGCAATTCGATCACCGAATAAGTATCCGGTTCAATAGCTTCCATCTGATACATATTCTGTAAAACCATCGGACTCAAAATTCTGCCCAAAACTCCATTCTGAATTTCTTCAACAGTTTTTACCGGAGTTTTACCTGTCTTTTCAAAAATATCTTTTTTTATCAGCCATTGAGGAGTTGTGAAAATATTTTCATCTAAAAATTTCATGGCTTCTTTCTGATCTTTTTTAGCTACTACTTCATAAACTGCTCCGGATTGTTCAGCCGTTTTTGGAGTTTCCATTTGTCCGCCAATGTATTTTGAAACATGACCCAAATATCTTCTGAACTGACTTGTAACCTGATCGTACATCATATCAAGATTTGCATAATCTTCATTTGGAGTTTTCGTCCATTTTTCTAAATTATCTACAATTCTCTGTAAGTTTTTAATTCCGTAAGTACTTGCAATCATGGCATTGTCACCTACCTGTTCGCTTTGAGATCTCGGATCTAAAGGATTAGATTCTGTACCAAACCAAAGTCTCTCGTTTTTAAGGTTTTTTATTACCCATTGATTGAGAAATTCTTTCTCAGCATCAGGAGTTTTAAACTGATTAAATCTTTTGTAACCCCACTCAATTGCCCAATCGTCATAATCACCAATTCTAGGAAAAATTCCGGCGTCACCAATATTGTCTTCCGGTTGTGCAACATAATTAAATCTTGCATAATCCATAATTGAAGGAGTATGTCCGTTTTTCTCCAGCCATTTTTTATCTCTTAATTTTTCAACAGGAACAGTGGAGCTTGAACCATAGTTATGTCTTAAACCTAAAGTATGACCTACTTCATGAGAAGAAACAAAACGGATTAATTCACCCATTAATTTATCTTCAAATTCAATTTTTCTTGCTCTCGGATCGTTTGGTGCAGCCTGTACAAAATACCAGTTTCTCAACAGCATCATTACGTTGTGATACCAGTTGATGTGACTTTCAAGAATCTCTCCTGTTCGAGGATCTGCAATTGAAGGTCCTGAAGCATTCGGAACATCTGAAGGTTTATAAACAATCGCTGAAAATCTTGCATCTTCCAAACTCCATTCCGTATCTACTTTAGGATCCGGAACTTTTGCTATAATTGCATTTTTGAATCCAGCTTTTTCGAAAGCTTTCTGCCAGTCATTCACTCCCTGTATTAAATAAGGAATCCATTTTTTCGGAGTTGCAGGATCAATATAAAATACAATCGGTTTTGCAGGTTCTACCAATTCTCCTCTATTGTATTTTTCTACATCCTGAGGTTTTGGCTCCAAACGCCATCTTTTAACTAATGAAACTTTTTTTACTCCTTGAGGATCTAGATCAAAATCTGTATAACCAACAGTGAAATATCCTACTCTCGGATCAAAATATCTTGACTGCATTTTGTTTTCCGGAAGAAGCACAAATGAAGAGTTGATTTCTACTGTATAATTTCCGCTGACTTTCGGAGCAGGTCTTCCCGGAATAGCCGGAGTGGCAGGTGTTCCTAAAGTTCTTGCGAAAGTTTTTGTAGTATTAACTTCAATATTAGTAGGGAAAGATTTCACAAAATTTACAAATGACATATCTTTCTGGAAAGCTCCTACTCTGTAAGAATCTTTTGACCAAACAGAAAAAGCTGTTAATTCGTTATCGGAATTTAAAACATCAGTAACTTCAATTACGGTAGTGTTTTTCTTTACACCATAAGCTTTTACATCAAAAGCTTTTATGATAGACTGCACATTATTTCTGGTTACAGAATTGTACATATCTGAAGTAGAATCTTTTGCGTAATCCACATGAGAAATTGATCTTAGTAAAATTTTATCTTTCGGACCTTTTTCAAATGCTATTACTTGCTGACCGATTTGATCTCCCGCATAGCCAGAAGTTCCTGTACGCATTCCTGCAGCAGCTTTTGTTAATCTGGTTACGAGAAGAAATTCCTTTTTCAGCATAGCATCCGGAATTTCAAAATAATACTTATCGTCTACTTTATGAACTGTAAAAACTCCCTGATCAGAAACCGCTTTATCAGTAATGATTTCTTTATAAGGTTTTATAAGGCTTTTCTTTTTATCATCTTTTTTTACTTTTGCCGTATCGGTTTTTACAGCAGCAGAATCTTTAGGTTTTTCCTGAGAAAATAAATTTTGGCAGAAAACCAAAGTTGCTAATAAGAAGAATGCTTTAAAGTTCTTGATCATATTATTATATTTAGATTTTGTGTATTCAAATTTAATTAATTATTTCTTTACCAATAATGCAATATTTTCCACATGATGTGTTTGCGGGAACATATCAACAGGTAAAATCTTTACCAACGTATAATCATCTTTCATTAAAGCTAAATCTCTTGCTTGGGTTGCAGAGTTACAGCTTACATAAACTACTTTTTCAGGTGCCAGTTTCAGAATTTGCTCTACTACTTTCTGGTGCATTCCATCTCTTGGCGGATCAGTAATTAAGACATCTGCTTTTGGATGATTTTCCATAAACTCGTCATTGAAAACGTTTTTCATATCACCACAATAGAAGGTGGTATTGGTCAAACCATTCAGCTCTGCGTGTTCGATTGCTGCATCAATAGCTTCCTGTACAGATTCAATTCCAATAACGTGTTTAGCATTTCTCGCAACATATTGAGCAATTGTTCCTGTTCCTGTATACAAATCATATACTACTTCATCACCTTTTAAATCAGCAAATTCGAGTGTTTTTCTGTACAATTCTAAAGCTTGTTTATAGTTTGTCTGAAAGAACGATTTCGGACCGATTTTAAATTTAAGTCCATCCATTTCTTCCATTAAAAACCCTTCACCAAAATAAATATTTACATTCAAATCGTAAATAGAATCATTTTGTTTCGGATTGATTGCGTAAACAAGGGTTTTAATCTGTGGAAACTGCTCAAGTAAATAATCAAAAAGCTTCGTACGGTTTTCTTTTTCTTCTCTGTAAAGCTGAAACAATACCATCCATTCTCCTGCAGAATTCTGCCTCATCATTAAAGTTCTTAAGAAACCTTTCTGCTCTTTTACATCGAAAAAGTCTAAACCATTTTCAATTCCGAAATTTCTTACTGCCAAACGAATCGCATTTGAGGGATCTTCTTGTAACCAACACTCTTTCAAGTCTAGAATTTTGCTCCACATTCCCGGAATGTGAAAACCAAGTGCATCTCTGCTTCCAAAGTTTTCTTCGGAACTGATTTCGTACTGAGTAAGCCATCTTGCATTGGAAAAAGAAAATTCCATTTTATTTCTGTAGAAATACTGATCTTCTGCTCCTAAAATAGGAACGGTTTCGAAATCATCAATTCCACCGATTCTCTTAATGTTGTTGTAAACTTCTTCCTGCTTAAAGTCAAGTTGTTTTTCGTAGCTCATATTTTGCCACTTACAGCCTCCACAAGTCCCAAAATGAATACATTTTGGTTCAACTCTGAATGGAGATTTTTCAACAATCTCTTTTACCTCGGCTTCAAAATATTTTGATTTTGATTTTTTCACTCTTGCATTCACTACATCTCCCGGAATTGCTCCGGAAACCAAAACGGTTTTTCCTTCTTCAGTTTTTCCTATGGCAACTCCTTTTGCACCTGCAGCAAATAATTTTATATTCTCAAGAATGACGTCTTTCTTCTTTCTCATATCAATTTCTATCGGTACGGACATAATTTTATTTTACCTCCGTAAATTTTCTATTTTTTCTATAAACTGATTCACCTTTCGGTTTCCCTTTGCAAAAATACAATAAAAAAAACCTTATCCGAAGACAAGGTTTTTTCTATTGTATAAGTTTTATTATTTTGTCTGAGCTGCTTGCTGAGGAGCTTCCTTCACAGGAGGAGCTTGCTGAGCCGCAGGATCCATATTCATTTGAGGCATCATCTGTGGTTGAGGCGCAACCTTTGGTGCAGAAAGACCTGTTTGTTTATCTAAAACTGTAATTAAATCTGCATCACCAAGATTTACAAATGATCTGCTTGCAATTTTACCATTTTTGTCTACTACGATAAAGTTTGGCAACTTAAATCCGTAAACTCCGTATTTTTTAGCAATATCAGAATTAAGACCGCCTTCTGCATAAACATTGGTTCCTTGAATTCCCTTCATCATTGCATTACTTGTTTTAGTAAACTGATCTTTTGTATCATCTAAATTTACAAATACAAAATTCATTTTAGACTTGTAGAAATTTACGACTTCTTTCAATACAGGAACTGTACCTTCAGCAATGTAAGGATTCCAAGAAGCATAGAAAACCAAAACATAAGGTTTTCCTTTATTTTCGCTCAATTTATATGCTGTACCGTCTGCTTTTATCAATGAACCTTCAGGAGCATCATCACCGATTTTGAAACCATTGATGGTAAACTGCATTTTCTTAATATCAGCTTTGATTCCTGCATCTTTAATATCTTCTTCGATGATTTTCTTGATTTTATCAGTAGTTTTAGCCGGAGTCTGCGGATGAATATCCGACTGCGCCATTACAAATGCCAATAAATAGTCTTTTGTTACCTGAGAAACTTCTTTTTGAGACTTCAGGAAATCATTAAACAATTCTGAAGTTGTAACGTCTTTTTTTCCTTTGCTTTTTGCTTCTGCAAATTTTTGAAACGCAGGGCTCATTTTTGTTAAAAGATATTGTCTGTAGAAAGGGCTTGTTTTCACCATTTCATCATTATTTTCTTTTAATTTATTCTCATAATCTGTAAATACCTTTCCTAATTTGAAAGAAGGATTTCCAGACATTTGCTTCTTCGTCATTTCATAATTAACCATAAGATTAAGTATGGCAACTTTAGCATCTGTCTTTTTCCACTCTACCACTTCTTTACCCGGATTGTATTTTTTTACATTCTCATCAATATTTTTATTGATATCGGCTTCAATCTTCTGCATGCCTTTTACATACTTCGCTTCATCACCCGACATCAACTCCTGAATATTTAAACCCTGTCCGTAAGTGGAAAGGAATTTCTGACTCGCCTGAAAGAAATCATTATCATTTTTCGCATCACCGGTAACTACATATTCAGCAGGGAAAGTAGCTGCAGTTCCTGAGATATTTACAGTTTGACCACCTTTAAGGAAGATTAAATTTTGCTTTCCTGCATAGTTGATAACGTACATCCCGTTTTTAGGAGCTTCGAAAGTTCCTGCGAAATTTCCGTCTTTATCTAAGCCCATATTAATCAATGGTAAGGTAGCAACACCAGAAGCTTCTACAAATTCTACTCTCTCTAATGGAGAACTTCCTGCAATTTTTCCTTTTACTTCAACTTTTTTTGAACAAGACACTGCAAATAGTGCAATGGCAAACAACAAAAGATATTTTTTAATCATTAGTGTACTATTATTTTTTTTGAATGATTGAATCTGCGATTTCATTTTTAATTTTAATAATTACGCAAAAATAAGTTTTTCAATAAACTTACTGCTATTTAACAATTGATTTTATGAAAGATTTAACTAAAAATATCGCCTTCCTACAAGAAGACGATATTTTTTTATATATTTAGCAAAATAGAGATTATCCTCTGTCTGCCATTGCAGCCATATATTCTCTATTCATTCTTGCAATATTCTCAAGAGAAATCCCTTTAGGACATTCTACTTCACAAGCTCCTGTATTAGAGCAATTTCCAAATCCTTCTTCGTCCATTGCTTTTACCATATTCAGAACTCTTCGCTTCGCTTCTACTCTACCTTGTGGTAATAGTGCGTACTGAGAAACTTTAGCTCCCACGAATAACATTGCAGAACCGTTTTTACAAGAAGCCACACAAGCTCCACAACCAATACAGGCTGCAGCATCCATTGCTTTGTCTGCGTCTTCTTTTGGAACCGGAATTGCGTTTGCATCCAAAGTATTTCCCGAAGTATTTACCGAGATAAATCCACCAGCAGCCATTACTCTGTCGAATGCGCTTCTGTCTACCATTAAATCTTTAATAACAGGGAAAGCAGCACTTCTCCAAGGTTCGATTACGATAGTTTCACCGTCTTTGAACATTCTCATGTGAAGCTGACAGGTTGTAATTCCTGTATCCGGACCGTGCGCTCTACCGTTGATGTATAGGGAACACATTCCGCAGATTCCTTCACGACAATCATGGTCAAAAGCAATTGGTTCTTTACCTTCGTTGATGATATTCTCGTTCAGAATATCCAACATTTCCAAGAATGAGGAATCTGTAGAAACATCTGATATTTTGTAGGTCTCAAACTGACCTTTAGTTTTACTATTTTTTTGTCTCCAAATTTTCAGAGTAAGATGTAAGCCTTTTTTTGCACTCATAATGTTATATTTATTGGTTGGAGATTATTTAGTTGGTTTGTCTGCATTTTCAAATTTCATATTTGAAGTCAAAAAAGCAATTTTATTTGAATTTTTACTTTTCAATTCCTGATATTTTTGCATAGCCTTGGTAATATTTTCAGACTTGTCATCCTCAGATTTAGAATAAATTTGCTTCTTATCGTTTTTAATAATCTGATAAAAAACTTTTTTATCCTTGTATTCATTAGGATTAAGAGGCTTAAGATTTACTCCAGCAACAAAAGCACCCATTTGTCCTTCAGCATTAATCACATAAACTGCATTGGGTTCAAGATTTGCTTCAACATAATCTCTATTTTCTGCACCTGCCCAAAACAAATGCTGTCCGGGTTCGCATTCATAAACTAAATACTTACCACTAGCAACTGATCCTAAGAATATATCTTTGTCGTAAATTCTAAAGTTAATCAAGACACCTGCTCCGGTTTTTAAAATGTAAACCAAAGATTTTCCTTCAGATGGCTTATCAATAGCCTGAGTAGTTACTTTCTGCGCAAAAACAGTAGTGATGGCAAAAAGAGCTACGAAAAGCATTAATACTTTTTTTAAATTCTTCATACTATTTATAACTTCTAGCTTTAACTTCGATGTTTTCATAGATAAGATCTTCTTTATGCAGAACCTCATTCTTAATATCATCACCTTGATATTCCCAAGCTGCTACATATTTGAAATTGACATCATCTCTTTCTGCCTCACCTTCCGGCGTAGCATGATCTTCTCTGAAATGTCCTCCGCAAGATTCGTTTCTGTGTAAAGCATCAATTGCCATTAATTGTCCTAATTCAATAAAGTCTGCAACTCTGAATGCTTTTTCAAGCTCAGTATTCATTCCATCAGCATCTCCCGGAACTTTTACATCATTCCAGAAGTCTTTTTTCAACTGCTCAATTTCACTAATCGCTTCTCTTAGACCTTCAGGAGTTCTTCCCATTCCGACTTTATTCCACATAATAAGACCTAACTTTTTATGGAAATAGTCTACAGAATGTGAACCTTTATTATTTAAGAAGAAATCTACTTTTCTTTTAATTTCTTTTTCAGCTTCATTAAATGCAGAAGAATCTGTAGGAATTACTCCTGTTCTGATATCTGCAGAAAGATAATCTGCAATTGTGTAAGGAAGTACAAAATATCCGTCTGCCAAACCTTGCATTAATGCAGAAGCACCTAATCTATTTGCGCCGTGATCTGAGAAATTAGCCTCTCCGATTACGAAACAACCAGGAATTGTAGATTGTAAGTTATAATCAACCCAAACACCTCCCATTGTATAGTGAACTGCAGGATAAATTTTCATTGGAGTTTTATAAGGATCATCTGCAGTAATCTTCTCGTACATTACGAATAAGTTACCATATTTTTCTTCTACCCAAGCTTTTCCTAAGTCATAGATTTGTTGATCTGTAGGATTCTGAATATGCTTTTCGATAGCGGCTTCTTTACCTTTCTTGATGATCTCTGTAGAAAAATCCAGATAGACACCTTCTTTAGTATCATTATTTTCGATTCCATATCCGGCATCGCAACGCTCTTTTCCAGCTCTGGAAGCAACGTCTCTTGGAACCAAGTTACCAAAAGCAGGATATCTTCTTTCTAAATAGTAATCTCTATCTTCTTCTTTAATATTTTCTGGTCTTAATTTACCTTCTCTAATAGCTACAGCATCCTCAATCTTTTTAGGAACCCAAATTCTTCCTGAGTTTCTAAGAGATTCTGACATTAACGTCAATTTAGACTGTTGTGTTCCGTGAACAGGAATACAAGTCGGGTGAATCTGTACATAACAAGGGTTTGCGAAATAAGCTCCTTTTTTATGAATTTTCCAAGCCGCAGAAACGTTTGATCCCATTGCATTGGTTGAAAGGAAATATACATTCCCGTAACCTCCGGAAGCAATAACAACTGCATGAGCAGAATGTTTTTCGATCTCACCTGTCACAAGATTTCTTGCGATAATACCTCTTGCTTTACCATCAACTATTACAAGATCCATCATTTCATGACGGTTGTACATTTTTATTCTTCCTTTACCGATTTGACGGCTCATTGCAGAATATGCACCTAATAATAACTGTTGACCGGTTTGTCCTTTTGCGTAGAAAGTTCTTTTTACCTGAACTCCACCAAATGAACGGTTATCTAACTGACCTCCATATTCACGTCCGAAAGGAACACCTTGCGCAACACATTGGTCAATAATATTTGCTGAAACTTCAGCCAATCTGTAAACGTTTGCCTCTCTTGCTCTATAGTCACCACCTTTAATGGTATCGTAGAACAATCTGTAGGTAGAGTCACCGTCTCCCTGATAATTTTTAGCCGCATTAATACCTCCTTGAGCTGCGATAGAGTGCGCTCTTCTTGGTGAATCCTGATAACAAAATGCTTTTACATTATAACCTTGCTCAGCTAAAGTTGCAGCAGCAGAACCACCTGCCAAACCTGTACCTACAACAATAATATCAATTTTATCACGGTTGTTAGGCGCAACAAGGTTCATATGGTCTTTATGATTTTTCCATTTATCCTTAAGAGGACCTGCTGGAATCTTTGAATCTAATTTACTCATATTAGTATAATGATATTATTGAGTTACGTAATGAAAAATTGCAATAAAAATAAAACCTAGCGGAATAAGAATTGAATACCAATTTCCGAAAGCTTTAATTACAGGAGTGTATTTTGGATGTCTCGCTCCGATAGATTGGAAAGAAGACTGAAACCCATGTGCTAAATGAAGACCTAATAATACAAAGGCTACAACATAAAGAACAACTCTCCAAAGATCATGAAATTTGTGATGAAGCTCTTCCCAGTATCTTGTTTCATTAGGAACATTAGCTTCAATATATTTGAAATTCATTTCTGGAAACCAGAAGTCATAAAAATGCAAAGCAAGGAAAGCTAAAATCACGGCTCCTGAAATAATCATATTTCTAGACATCCATGTAGAATTTGCCGAACCATTGTTGTTGGCATATTTTACAGGACGCGCCTTGTTGTTTCTTATTTCTAAGATGAACCCCATTGCAAAATGGAATATTACTGCAAACATTAAAATAGGTTGCATCAGGAACTGAACCGCCGGATTGTAACCCATAAAATGAGAAGCTGAGTTGAAAACATCTTCACTAAAAACAGATGTCATATTGGTGGATAAATGCATCAACAAAAAGATCAGCAAAAACATTGCTGAAAGCGCCATCGCATATTTCCTTCCTATCGAAGAACTTGTTAAACCTGCCATATTGAGTTTAAATTTGATTTTCAACAAAATTAAGGAATGTTAACAAAACTAAAAAGTGAGAAATCTCAGTATTATACAGTTTGTAATCTTTCTAAATAACACTACAAAACATTGATACTGCGGGAAAAATTATAAAAAAAGAAATTTATTTTAAACTGTAAATCTTTTTGTTAAAAACAATCTTTTCTGACGATGAAGGAAGTTTTTTAATTGTGATATTTTTAAGTCTGCGTGAGGACAAATAAGGATTGATTATATACTGTTTAATTTTTTCCTGATCTTCATCATTCTCAATCCAAAAACACACAAAATCATCTTTTTTAACAGAAACAACTTTGCCTTTTCGGTAATGGTGCACCAAAACTTCTTCTTTTCTATGCTCATAAATTGTAAAAGAAATCCTTATGATAAAAAACATCATAATAACTAAAGATAAATTTGCTAATCTTTTAAAACTATATTTTATGATTAAAAATCTCAGAAAATATACGATAGCAAACAATAAGAAAACCTCTACCAAATTCATTGAAATATTTTCAAAAAATAAAGAATTGAAATCTGCAAACCAATGAATTACATTCAGCAAAAGCTCAACAATGAATTCATAAATTAAATTCATGATGCTAAAATCAAAACTCAAAGCCATTAAAGCGGTCATTAAAAATGAGAAAACAATAATTACTTCTGAAAAAGGAACGATGAAAAAATTAGCAACAATGGAAACGAAAGAAAACTGATGAAAATAATACAGAACCAAAGGAAGTGTAACCAACTGTGCCGAAATTGAGATAGAAACCGTATTGTAAATTATTTTTTTAAAATAATTGTTTTGTTTCGGAAAACGCATCAAAATTGGTTGATTTAACCAATAAATTCCCAGAACCGCCAAAAAACTTAACTGAAATCCTACATCAAAAAACTGTTGTGTATCTATGATAAGAATTATAAATGCAGAAAGCGCTAAAGAATGAAGTAAATCTGGTTTTCTCTGGAGCAGAACATATATAAAATACACTGAAATCATAATACACGAACGCACCACAGAATTTCCGAATCCGATGAAAACGCCAAAGATCCAGATTAAAATCAAACTGATGATAATGGCATATTTTTTAAATTGAACAGGCGAAAACCTCATCATTAAAAAATAAAACATCCCAAAAATCACAACAATATGCGTTCCTGAAATCGCAAGAAAATGCACCAATCCAGCTCTGTTAAAATCCTTTAAAGTATCAGAATCAATTTCCGTACGGTCTGCCAAAATAATTCCTTTAAGAAATTCCTGACTTCTTGCAGAGATTTCAGAATGATTAATATTTTGTAAGATTTGCAATCTTTTTTGCCGAATTTTTTCAGCTAACGAAAGATCACTTCTGCGTGCAGAAGTAATTTCGCCATTAACATAGCATTGATAAAAAATATTTTTCCGATGAAGATATTGAGCATAATCAAACTGAAAATCATACAACGGAGATTGTGGTTTGCTTACAAACGCTTTATCTTTGTAATAATGCTCAAAATCAAGCTCTTTGCTCTCTTTTGGAATTAATAAAACTGAATTGATTTTCTGACTTCCTACTTCAACAATTGTCTCATATTTTTTATTCTTATCTGTAGAATTTAGTTTTTTAGTAATCTTAAAAACAATTGTTTCGTTAGGCTTAACAGAAATTTCAGGTACTGTAGGAGAATTCAGAAAATGCATACAAATTCCAAAACCAAAAAAGAAAACAGAAAGAGAGACATCTCTTATTTTTGTGACAAAGTATGATTTAAAAAATGTCGATATACAAATCAGAATACAAATAAAAGAAACACTAAGAATAAAATTTGGCTTAAGAGAAAAATATTCCTGAAATAAAATTCCAAGAATAAAGCAACAAACTAAAATCAGAAGTGGCTGTCGGTTCAATTTTCATCATTTTGTACTACTAAATTAATAAAAATGATGAATACTTTACTGAAAATTTATTTAATTTTTAAAATAATATCGGCAGCATTATCGCTTGCACCTTTTCCGCCAAGTTTAGTTCTCAGAATTTCAAATTCATCCAACATAACATTTCTCTTATTACCTTCAATAATTAACTTTAATTCCTGAACAAGATTTTTTGTGTTTAATTCATTTTGAATCAATTCTTTAACTACTTCTTTATCCATGATAAGATTGACGAGCGAAATGTATTTAATATGTTTCACCAATCTCTTTGCAATCGCATAAGAAATTTTACTTCCGCGATAACAAACTACTTCCGGAATATTTAACAAGGCGGTTTCTAAAGTTGCCGTTCCCGAAGTTACCAAAGCAGCTTTAGAACACCTTAAAAGATCGTAGGTTTTGTTCGATACAAAATGTACATTCTCATCCACATATTTCTGATAAAAATCTTTATCAAGACTCGGAGCTCCTGCGATAACGAACTGATAATCTTTAAAATAAGGTCTTACAGAAAGCATAATCTCCAACATTTTTTCTACTTCCTGTTTTCGGGAGCCTGGAAGAAGTGCAATAATTTCTTTTTCACTTAAATCATTTTCAGACTTAAATTCTTTAATATCAATATCTTGCAGAGACAAAATTGCATCAAGCAAAGGATGACCTACAAAGTGAGATTTCACCTGATGTTTTTGATAGAAATCTTCTTCAAAAGGAAGAATTACCATCATTTCATCTACATATTTCTTAATAATTTCTACTCTACCTTCCTTCCATGCCCAAAGTTGAGGGGAAATATAATACACCACTTTTATTCCGAGTTCTTTTGCAAATTTTGCTATTCTTAGATTGAAACCCGGATAATCGACCAAAACTAAAACATCCGGTCTGTTATTTTTAATATCTTCTTTGCAGAATTTAATATTATTCAGAATTGTTTTTAAATTTAAAGCTACTTCCAAAAACCCCATAAAAGCAAGATCACGATAATGTTTCACTAAAGTTCCACCTTGCTTTTCCATCAAATCACCACCCCAGAATCTGAATTCTGCTTGTGGATCTTTTTGCTTTAGAGACTTCATTAAATTGCTTCCGTGCAAATCTCCTGAAGCTTCACCTGCGATAATGTAATATTTCATTTTTACTGAAATCTTTTATTTGTTTACTGTTCTCTTCTCCCGAAAGTTAGTTTTACAGTCATTTTATAATGTTAGGTTTCTATGACAAGGATAGAGAACAAATTAGTTGATAATAAATCTTAATTCGTAAATTTGTTCAAAGATAATGATAAAAAAATGTCAGAAGAATTTGAAATAAAAAATAAAGTAGCATCAAGCGGATTAGTCAATTTTGATCTCACCGATCTGGTTCCGAAAGGAATAAGAAAAGGAATAGATTTAAAAGATTTTCTCTACATGGAAATGATTCTCAAAGAAAAAGATTTTCGTGAAAAAGTAGCAGCCATTAATCCAGAAGATTATAGCGATCAATACGTTTATATTTACAATTCGGCAGATGCTATTGTTCCTCTCTGGGCGTATTTTCTGATTACTGCAAGAATAACCGATGTTACAAAAAAAGTAATTTTTGGAAACAAAGAAGATTTAGAAGTTCTCCTTATGCATAATGCTATTCAGACACATGATTTTGACGAGTTAAAAGGAAAGAGAGTTCTGGTGAAAGGCTGTTCTGATAAAGAAATTCCGGAAAATGCGTACATTGAGTTGGTAGAACAGTTGAAACCCATCGTAAAATCTCTCATGTTCGGAGAAGCTTGCTCAAATGTTCCTATATTTAAAAGTTAGAATTAAATACTTCAGAATAATTTTTGAATTTATTAAAAAATATACCATAATAACTTCTGGTATACTTTTTTTCGATAACTTTGATTATCTAACAAATAAAATAAACACAAACAATGAGTCTAATCGACCTTTTAACAGGAAACACAGGAAATCAGGTAGCAGAACAAGCAGAAAACAAGTTTGGAATCAGTAAAAACCAGATTATTGCACTTTTAGCAGTGGCTACTCCACTCGTTATTTCTTATCTTAGAAACAAATCTCAGGATGCAAAAGAAGCTGAAGCTTTGAATAATGCATTAGATAAAGATCATGACGGAAGTATTTTAGATGATACTTCAAATCTTGAAAGCAGACAAAATGAAGGAGGATCTATTTTATCTCACATCTTTGGAAACGAGAAAAACACTGTAGAAAACCAGCTGTCTCAAAACACTGGGATTTCAATGGATAAAATTGGACCTATTTTAGCAATGCTTGCTCCTGTAATTATGGGATATATTGGCAAAGAAAAGCAACAGAATAATGTAGGAGCAGGAGGTCTTGGTGATCTTTTGGGCGGAATTTTGGGCGGTGCACAATCGCAGGCTCAAGCTCAGCAATCTAATCCTCTGAATGATATTTTAGGAAGTGTTCTTGGTGGAGGGCAATCGCAAGCTTCAGGAAATCCTCTGAATGACATTTTAGGAAGCGTACTTGGTGGCGGACAACAGCAAAACCAACAAAGCGGCGGTTTAGGAGGTTTGCTTGGAGGGCTTTTCAAGTAAATTTTTTCTTAATAAGGTAATGTGGTCAAAGATAGTTGGTGTTTTTCACAAAAATAATTCGTAAT